>JABLTK010008146.1_pt1 | contig 73728 bp, 41 predicted proteins | sample 7160131 | NCBI WGS metagenome assembly JABLTK01 (sample SAMN14651221, study PRJNA627086) | human gut metagenome | isolation source: feces | host: Homo sapiens | reverse complement strand
TTGGAGTTTTGACAGCGGTGGTGTCAATTATTATTGTACAATTTAAAAAAATAAGGTGGATTTTAGTAGGAGAGGTATTTTCAAACCTGTTGATTGCGGTATCGTACGCACTTGTAGGCGGGTGGTCGGGTGCAAGCTTGTGTTTTGCGGCGAGTATACATACCATTACTGCATATTTTTTCAGTAAATCCGATAAGCGGTATCCGATTATTTTGACTGTACTGTTTGAGGCTGTTTACATTGCTTGTTCTGTATTTTCATATAAAGGAATTGACGATGCTTTATCGTGTGTGGCGGCGTTGCTTTTTGGACTTGCGATAGTGCAGAAAAATGCATCTAAATATAGAATTTTAATGTTGATTAATTCTATTTTGTGGATTATATATGATATCAGCACAGGTGCTCTTACAAATATTTTTACGCATGGGTTTCTTACTGTTTCTATTTTGTTTGCTATGCTTAGACTTGATTTGAAAAAAAAGAAATAATCAGTCTATTATGCAGACGTTAGAAAAGATGATGAAACTGTTAATGAAATGGTTAAAGCTGTTTGGGATTGAAAAGTATGTCAAAAGCAGGTTTGGTAAAAAATGTTGAACAAAAACACCAGTATTTATGCGAAATTAAGGAGTGTTTTTAAAATGTCTTAATAAATTTTACTAAATTATTTAAAAGGTCTTGACAAAAGTCCTCTGCAGTGTTACAATAGTAAAAATGGATTTTGGGAGGAAACGGAAATGACAATGGCAGTTTACAAAAAAGCGTGTAACTATGGTGCTGTTGGTATTTCTGTTTCTAATTATTTTAATTGACAATGTATAGACATTGTCTTTTTTTTTGAACTGATTGAAGGAGGCAGGTTTTTATGAAGGCACAGTTGATTTTGGAAAACGGACAGCGCTTCACGGGGGAAATGTTCGGTGATATAAAAGATATCGCCGGTGAAATTGTTTTTACAACAGGAATGACAGGCTACCAGGAAACACTTACCGATCCGTCTTTTTGCGGTCAGATTGTAGTGATGACATTTCCGCTTATGGGAAATTACGGAATTAATCTTGAAGACAACGAGGCAAAGCACACAAATTTAAAAGCCTTTATTGTGCGTGAAAAGTGCGATTATCCGTCGAATTTCAGAAATGAGATGAATTTGTCGGATTTTTTGAGAGAAGAAGGCGTTGTAGGACTTGAAGGAATAGATACAAGAGCGCTTACAAGGGTTATACGCGATTACGGTTGTATGAACGCTGTGATTATGCAGGGCGAGCCGTCAGATGATGAGGTTAAAGCTTTGATGCAGACGATTGACAATTCGGACGTTATAATGAAAACTACTACTGAAAGCGTATACACGATAAACGAAAACGGCAGTCCGCATATTGCTTTTATAGATATGGGTGCAAAAACAGGTATTTTAAGAGGTCTTGAAGCAAGAAACTGCAAAATAACGGTCTTTCCGGCAAATGCTTCGGCAGAAGAAATCGAAAAAGCCGCTCCCGATATGGTATTTCTTTCAAACGGCCCGGGAGATCCGCTTGATGCGCCCGGAACGGTTGATACGGTAAAAGCGCTTATAGGCAAGCTGCCGATATGCGGAATCTGCATGGGACATCAGATTATAGGTCTGGCTCTCGGCTGCAAAACAAAAAAGCTTAAATTCGGACATCACGGCGGAAATCATCCCGTTAAAGATATTATAACCGGAAAATGCTTTATAACAAGCCAGAATCACAACTATATCGTATCTGATTTTCCTGATGATGTTGAGGAAATGTTTGTTAATGTAAATGACGGCACGTGTGAGGGAATCATGCACAAAACGCTGCCGATAATGAGTGTTCAGTTTCATCCCGAAGCAGCTCCGGGTCCACTGGATACAGGCTGGCTGTTTGACAGGTTTTTAGAGGTAATTGACAGATAAGTTTTTACGAAAGGAAGATAGATTATGCCGTTGGATAAATCCATAAAGAAAGTAATAGTTATCGGATCGGGTCCTATTGTTATAGGACAAGCCGCTGAATTTGACTACTCCGGTACACAGGCGTGTCAGGCGCTGAAAGAGGAGGGCGTTGAGGTTGTACTCGTAAACTCCAACCCCGCTACGATTATGACAGACAGAGGTATGGCGTCAAAAACTTATATAGAGCCGCTCACAAGCGAATATATTGAAAGAATAATCGAAAAGGAACGTCCGGATGCACTTATTGCCGGCATGGGCGGTCAGACAGGACTGAATTTGTCGGTTGAATTGTATGATAAAGGTATTCTTGACAAGTATGGTGTTAAAGTAATCGGTACTTCGATTGAGTCGATTAAAGAAGGCGAGGACAGAGATTCCTTTAAGCGGTTAATGGAGAAAACAAATCAGCCGATTGCACCGTCGGAAATCGTGACGGATTTGGAATCGGGACTTGATTTTGCAAAGAGAATAGGTTATCCCGTAATTGTCCGTCCGGCATATACACTCGGCGGAACGGGCGGAGGTATTGCCGAAAACCCGGAGGAGCTTGAAGTTATCCTGTCACAGGGACTGCATCTTTCAAGAGTCGGTCAGGTGCTTTTGGAAAAATCAATCAAAGGCTGGAAAGAAATCGAGTTTGAAGTTATGCGTGACGGCGCCGGAAATTGCATAACCATATGTTCAATGGAAAACATTGACCCTGTCGGAGTTCATACGGGCGATTCGATTGTTGTTGCTCCGGCGCTTACTCTGGCTGATAAGGAATATCAGATGCTCAGAAAAGCAGCGATAGATATAATCAATTCTATCGAAATAAAAGGCGGCTGTAATGTGCAGTTTGCGCTTGATCCCGACAGTTTTAATTATGCGGTTATCGAAATAAATCCGCGTGTTAGCCGTTCGTCGGCATTGGCATCTAAGGCGACGGGTTATCCTATTGCAAAAATTGCGGCAAAAATAGCGTTGGGATATAATCTTGACGAAATAAAAAATGCCGTTACCGGAAAAACATATGCTTGCTTTGAACCTGCAATAGACTATGTTGTGACAAAAATCCCGAAATGGCCGTTTGATAAATTTTTCGGTGCAAGAAGAAAGCTCGGAACAAAAATGATGGCAACAGGCGAAATAATGTCAATCGGAAACAGCTTTGAAGCATCGCTTTTAAAGGGCGTACGTTCGCTTGAAATCAAGCAGTATACACTTGAAAGAGAAAGCTCAAAGAATCGTACAAAGGTTGAATTAAAGCAGCGTGTAATCGTTCCCGATGATGAAAGACTTTTCGATTTGGCAGAGCTTATCAGACGTAATTACAATCTTGAAAAACTGTCGCGAATTACGGGAATGGATATGTTCTTCCTCAAAAAAATTCAGAATATAGTTGAAATGGAGGAAGAACTTAAAAAGTACACCATAGATGAAATCACGCCGGAATTAATGAAAAAATACAAAAAAATCGGTTTTTCGGATAAAGGAATGTCCGAGCTTATGGGCTGCAATGCCGATGATGTATTTAATAAGCGAGTTAAAATGGGCATAACGCCGGTTTATAAAATGGTTGATACCTGCGCAGGCGAATTTGAAGCGGTATCACCGTACTATTATTCGACGTATGACGAGGTTACGGAGTCAATTCCGTCAAATAAGAAAAAGATAATAGTTATCGGTTCGGGTCCGATAAGAATAGGGCAGGGAATAGAGTTTGATTACTGTTCCGTTCACAGCGTTTTGTCGCTCGAAAAGGCCGGAGTGGAAACCATTATAATAAACAATAACCCCGAAACCGTATCTACGGATTTTGACACATCGGATAAGCTGTATTTTGAACCGCTTACCGAGGAGGATGTTTATAATATTATCCTGCTTGAAAAGCCTGACGGGGTTATATTGCAGTTCGGCGGACAGACAGCAATAAAGCTTGCAAATTTCCTGGCACAGATGAATGTGCCCGTACTAGGTACACAGCCTAAGTATATAGACGAGGCAGAGGATCGCGAAAAATTTGACGAAATGCTTGAAAAGCTTGATATAAAGCGTCCTAAGGGAAAGGCTGTATGGAGCGTAAGGGAAGGCGTTGAGGAGGCAAACAAGCTTTCATATCCGCTTTTGGTGCGTCCTTCATATGTTCTGGGCGGACAGGGAATGGAGATTACGCGAAATGAAGTTGACCTTGTCAGATACCTTGAAGACGCTTTCAAAAAGGACAAGCATAATCCGGTTCTGATAGACCGTTATCTCGGCGGACGTGAGCTTGAAGTGGACGCAATATGCGACGGCACAGATGTACTCATTCCAGGTATAATGGAGCATTTGGAGCGTGCAGGAATACACAGCGGCGATTCGATTTCGATATATCCTCCACAGCACGTGCCGGAGCATATAATCGAAAAAATCAAAGATGTCACGTACAGAATAGCCATAGAGCTTAAAGTTATCGGTATGATTAATATACAGTTTATCGAATTTGAAAATGATTTGTATATTATCGAGGTTAATCCGCGTTCAAGTCGTACGGTGCCGTATATAACAAAAGTTACAAATGTACCGGTTATAGATATTGCAACAAGAATAATGCTCGGCGAAAGCTTAAAGGATATGGGATATACAACGGGAATTGCGCCGTCTACAAATGCGGTGGCAATAAAAGTTCCGGTATTTTCCACCGAAAAGCTTCCGCAGGTTGAAGTGTCGTTAGGACCGGAAATGCGTTCTACGGGCGAGGTTTTGGGCGTCGGTAAAACTTTCGGAGAGGCAATGTATAAGGGATTTGTCGCAGCAAAGACCGCAATTCCGAAGAAAGGCTCAACGATTCTTGCAACCATACGCGAAATGGATAAAGAAGCATTTTTACCGCTGGCAAAAAGATTCCATGAATGTGGCTGTAAGTTTGTGGCAACGACGGGAACGGCAAAACTTTTAAGAGATAACGGCATTGAAGTGCAGGAGGCGAAGAAGATAAGTGAGGGAGTTCCGAATGTTCTGGATATTATCAGAAGCGGAATGGTTGACCTTATTATTGATATTCCAAAAAAAGGAAATGATGTTAAATCAGACGGCTTTAAAATCAGACGTACCGCAATTGAATGTGATGTATCGATAATGACAAGCCTTGATACGGTCGGCGCATTGGCGGATGTGGTTGAAGCCGGATATACAGCAGATAATGTTAACATAATTGCGTTGAGTGATATACAGTAACAAAAACGGAACGGGCTATAAAAGTCCGTTCCGTTCAGATTGTAGACAAAACACTACACAAACACCTCAATTTAATATATAATATAAATATCATGAAGTGAGGTGTTTTGTTATGTACGAAAAAAGAAACTATGTGAAATTTTGAAAAAATGCCGTAAAGAGCCTTTGCCGTATCACAGTATGGGTGAGCATAAATATGACGCACTCGGCATGGCACATGAAAATTACAGTATGCCGGATATGAAAGAAATTAAAAAAATATTTGAGGAGTGATTAGATGTTTACGGAACTTACAAAGTTAATGGATAGCTTTTTTGAAATGGGGATCCCGTTCTATGATTGCATAGTGATGAAAGACGGAAAATGCGTGTACCGTCATGCAAACGGTTACACGGATGTAAATAAAAAAACGGAGGTGACGGGCAAGGAGCTTTATAATATTTATTCATGTTCAAAGCTGATTACCTGCGTTGCGGCGCTGCAATTGTTTGAAAAAGGCTTATTTAAGCTTGATGATGAACTTTACGCCTATATGCCGGAATTTGAAAATATGATGGTTACGGACGGAGATAGTGTAAGACCGGCAAAAAATAAAATTACCGTAAGGCAATTGTTCACCATGACGGCGGGATTCAGTTATGACTTGAACTCCCCCATGCTTGAAAAATGCCGCAGGGAAACCAACGGAGAATGTCCGACACGTGAAACGATGAAATATCTTGCAAAAGAACCCCTTTTGTTTGAACCTGGATATCGGTGGGAGTACAGTCTTTGCCATGACGTTTTGGCGGCATTGGTTGGGGTGATTTCGGGAATGACGTTCGGCGAATATGTCAAAAAGAACATTTTTGACGTGTGCGGAATGGAAAATTCAGCTTTTCTGATTGACGAAACAAATAAGCTTGTAAATCAATATCAATATAATCCCGAAAACGATAAGGTTGAGGAATGTACAAAGGATAATGTATTCAGAATCGGTACAAAATATGAAAGCGGCGGAGCCGGCTGCGTATCAACGGTGGAGGATTACATAAAATTTCTTGAAGCAATCCGCACATACAAGCTTTTGAAAAAAGAAACGGTTGACCTGCTTTCAGCCAATCAGCTGACAAAGGAACAAATAGAAATGCCGACATATTGGGTACAGGGTAAGCGCGGATTCGGGCTGGGACAGCAATGTCCGACAGCAGAAAATACAAGACCCGATTTCGGCTGGGGCGGAGCTGCCGGTGCACATTATTTTATAGACCGCACGAATAATATAACGGCATATTTCGGAACTCATGTATTGGGATATGAAAAGTTTCAGCAGACAAGAACAAAAATAACAGATATTATACAAGAAATTTACAAGTAAGGAGCAGACAAAAAAGATACAGCATATGTGATAAAATATCCTGACTTAATTGTAAGAGTTTGCGGATTTTCGGCTAAGTTCACATCACTTTCTCCCGAGTGGCAGCAGGAGGTTATTACAAGGAATTTCTGCGAGTAACGGCATATTTCGGAACTCATGTACCGGGATATAAAATCGAAGAACGTTGGTATATTGATATGAAAGAATTCAGTGATTGGAGAAACTTAGGATTACTATTTTATACAGGAAAAAGCAAATTTGGTAAAAAATGTTTGAACGAAAATGCCAGTATTTATGCGGAGTTAAGGAGTATTTTTAAAATGTTTTAATAAATGTGAGAAAATAGCCTTGAAAAAATGAAAAGGAAGTATTATAATATAGTATGGTAATTTTATCAAACATAAGAAGGAGTTTATACAATGAGTGAGTTTATCGAAAATCTAAAAGTAAAAGCAAAAAATGACATTAAAACAATTGTTCTTGCCGAGGGTGAAGAATTAAGAACAATTCAGTGCGCGGCAATCGTAAAAAAAGAAGGCTACGCAAAGAATATACTTCTCGGCAATCCCGAAAAGATTAGGACCGTTGCTGCAAAAGAGAATCTTGACATAGATGGCGTTGAAATAATAAATCCCGAAAACGGAAACGAAGAATATGCTCAGCTTTTTGCGGAACTGAGAAAGAAGAAGGGCGTAACGATAGAACAGGCGAGAGAAACGGTTAAGGATCCGCTGTATTACGGAAACATGATGGTTAAAACGGGTGCGGCAGACGGTATGGTCGCAGGTGCGGTTAATTCATCGGCAAATGTTATCCGTCCCGCATTGCAGATTTTAAAGACAGCTCCCGGAACGAAGCTTGTAAGCGCTTTCTTTATTATGAATGTGCCCGACTGCAAATTCGGCAATAACGGAACATTTGTGTTTGCGGACTGCGGACTTAATCAGGATCCTAATGCGGAAGAAGTTTCGGAAATTGCTATTTCATCGGCAAAATCATACAGCCAGCTTATCGGTGATGAACCGAGAGTTGCAATGCTTTCGTATTCTACATACGGTTCGGCAAAGAGTGATTTGGTAACAAAAATGCAGGAGGCAACAAAGCTTGCAAAGGAAAAAGCGCCTGAGCTTGTATTGGACGGCGAATTACAGCTTGATGCCGCCATCGTTGAAAGCGTTGCTCAGCAAAAAGCGCCTTCGTCACCGCTTGAGGGAAAGGCAAACGTACTTGTATTCCCGGATCTTAATGCAGGAAATATAGGATATAAGCTTGTTCAGCGTCTGGCAAAAGCAGAAGCATACGGTCCGGTGCTGCAGGGAATTGCAAAGCCTGTTAACGATTTGTCAAGAGGATGCTGCGCAGAGGACATAGCAGGCGTTGTTGCAATTACCGCTATTCAGGCGCAGATGAACGGTTGAAAATAAGCTTACGAAAGGAATAATCTGATAATGAAAATATTTGTAGTTAACTGCGGAAGTTCTTCTCTTAAATATCAGCTTTTTGATATGGACAGTGAAAGCGTTCTTGCAAAGGGACTTTGTGAAAGAATAGGTATTGACGGCTCAAAGCTGACCCATAAGCCGGTAGGCAAGGACAAGTATGTTAAAGAAGCTCCGATGCAGACTCATAAAGAAGCTATCGAGCTGGTTTTGGAGGCTCTTACCGATAAAGAACACGGTGTAATAGGCGATGTAAACGAAATCAGCGCTATCGGACATCGTGTACTCCACGGCGGCAACACATATACAGAATCAATTAAGGTTGACGAAGATGTTAAAAAAGTAATCCGTGAATGTTTTGATTTGGGTCCGCTCCACAATCCGGCTAACCTTATCGGTATTGAAGCTTGCGAGGAAGCTATGCCGGGAAAGCCTAACGTTGCTGTGTTTGATACGGCTTTCGGTATGGCAATGCCCGAAAAAGCATATTTATATGCCATTCCGTATAAATATTATGAGAAGTACAAGGTTCGCCGTTACGGGTTCCACGGAACAAGCCATATGTTTGTTTCAAATGAAGCTATTAAGTTTGGAAATCTTGATCCGAAAACGGCGAAAGTAATCGTTTGTCATCTCGGAAACGGTGCAAGCGTATCAGCTTCAATCGGCGGCAAGTGCGTTGACAGTTCAATGGGACTTACTCCGCTTGAAGGACTTATCATGGGTACACGTTCGGGAGATATTGACGGAGCTGTTTTACAGTTTATCTGCAATCACGAGAATATAGACATAAATGAAATGCTTAATATTCTTAATAAAAAATCGGGAGTATTGGGTATGAGCGGTGTTTCTTCGGACTTCCGTGATGTAAGTAAGGCGGCAGCAGAGGGAAATGCAAGAGCAAACGCTGCGCTTGAAGCGTTCAGATACAGAGTTGCGAAATATATCGGCGCATATGCGGCAGCAATGAACGGTGTTGACGCAATTGCCTTTACGGCAGGCGTCGGCGAAAACGACATTGAAGTGCGTAAGCTTGTCTGTGACGAATATCTCGGTTATCTCGGAGTTAAGATTGACGATGAACTGAATAACGTAAAAGGGGAAAAGAGAGTAATTTCCGCAGCCGATTCAAAGGTAAAGGTTATGCTTCTTCCCACAAACGAGGAACTTATGATTGCGCTTGACGCAAAGAGAATAGTTGAAAATGCTTAATTATACAGGGTTGCTGCATGAGCGGCAACCCTGTATTTGTTATATAATTCTTATATCATAGCTTTCCAGAAACGAATTTATAAGCAACAAATGATATATAAGCTGCCATGATGCCGTTTGCCTGTTGTCGACAAGTTCACGGACTTTATCCATATCAAAGAATGCTGAAACAGGCGCATTGTTGTCAGCGATTATTTCGTACAGTTTGTTTACGGCAGCCTCGATATGCGGCAGCTCATAAATGCTGCGCTCTCTGTAAAGATGCGAATATTCTTCCAAACCGAGAGTATCGCGCACAGCGCTTTTAAGCAGCGGATTAATGTCCTCCGGCATAAATACGGAGTGCAGCGGCTCTTGTTCAAGCATAGCAGCATCGGGTCTGAAATTCATGGTTTTTGTTTCTTTTCGGTTCACTATAAGGCAATGCGAGGGCTTTAACAATTTCACACCGTAAAACAGGCTTTCTCCCGGCAAACGCATTGCCGAAAAAAGCGCACATAATCCGTTTTTGTCCATTTTAGGCTTTAGCCCTGGAAATTTAAAAAGCGAGTGAATATCTGTTGAAAAAACCGTAATACCGTTTGTTTCGGTATAAAACAGCGGCGTAATTCCAAGACTGTCGGTGCAGATAAATACACACTGGCGCATTGCGTCCCACACAGCGATGCAGAAATGCCCCGAAAGCTTTTCGGCACAGAATCTGCCGTAATGAATATATGAATACAAAATTATTTCAGTGTCCAAATTGCCGCTAAATTCATATCCGCAGCGCATCAATTCCTTTTTTATAACATCTCCGTTGTAAAGCTTGCCGCAGAACATGACCGTAAATTCATATCCGGCAACCGTGCGCCGTATCGGCGGCAAAACCTCCGGTGAACAGACAAATACCGCGTGTTCTCCGATACATATGCCGTTTTCACCGTAAGCGCCCATTTCATGCGCAAGACGGTCGGAAAGCGGTGCGTTTTTTATGTAGTTGTCTTTAAAATTTATAAATCCGCAGATACTGCACATAACAATCTTCCTTTCTGCCGAGATAGACGTATAGCTAAATAATGCGTGTATACACATAACTATATTATGAAAACATACAAAATTCGGTGAATACTATTGCAATAAATTTCAAAATGAGTTATAATAAAATGAATACAAGTATATTGAAAGGGTTGATAACAATGGATTTATCTTTACAGGAAATTGAGCTTGCCGCAAAACGGCTGAGCGGCACAATTCACAGAACGAAGATTGAGAAGTCTACTACATTTTCGGCAATGTCGGGAGCTGAGGTTTATTTAAAATATGAAAATCAGCAGAAAACAGGTTCTTTTAAGATACGTGGTGCGTCTAATAAGATTGCAGCTTTGGTAGAGCGCGGAGAACTTAAAGCGGCTGTTGCATCGTCTGCCGGAAACCATGCGCAGGGAACAGCCTATGCTTCGCACGTTTACGGTATACCTGCAACAATCGTTATGCCAAAATCAACACCTATTGCAAAAGCTGCCGCAACTGAAGGCTATGGCGCAAAAGTAGTTCTTTACGGAGACTGCTATGATGATGCATACAAAAAAGCGGTTGAAATAGTCGAAAAAGAGGGTGCAACCTTTATTCATCCTTATAACGACCTTGAAGTTATGGCAGGACAGGGAACAATCGGAATTGAAATTCTTGAAGACTTACCGACGGTTGATATGGTAGTGGTACCGGCAGGAGGCGGCGGTCTGCTTGCGGGAATAGCGGCTTGTATTAAACAGATAAATCCGAGAGTAAAAATAGTCGGAGTTCAGGCAGAAGGCGCTCCGGCAATATATAAATCGTTTAAAAACAAAAAGTATACCACTACCGATTCGGTAAGAACTATTGCAGATGGTATTGCCGTAAAAATGCCGGGCGATAAGACGGTTGAGCTTATAAATAAGTATGCAGACGAAATAGTTACGGTTTCCGACGCGGAAATATCGGCTGCGATTCTGCTGCTTTTGGAGCGCACAAAGCAGGTTGTTGAGCCGGCAGGTGCAACACCCCTTGCCGCTGTATTGAATAATAAGCTTGACGTAAAGGGCAAGAGAGTGGTGTGCGTTATGTCGGGAGGAAACATTGATGTTTCGTTTATTCAGAGAATAATTGAGCTTGGACTTGTTTCAAGAGAAAGAAAACTGAAATTCAAGGCTACGCTTCTTGATATTCCGGGAAGTCTTGAACATCTGTCAAGAGTGCTTAAAGAAGCAAACGCAAACATAGTAATGGCACAGCATGACAGATTGAGTGCGGAGCTTGACCCGAACGAAGCAATTATACATATTGCTTGTGAAGTCGGCGGTAAGGAGCACGGCGAAAAAGTAATTAAGGCATTGGAGAAAAACGGCTATACGGTGGAAAGAGAATAATGATTTATTGAAAGGAAACCGAATATGATTAAGAAATCTTTGCTTTCTCTTATTTACGAATCGGCATCAATACAACGCTGGAATGATCATATACGTCCGTGGTCAGGCTTTACGGAGTTGGACAAGCAGGCGCATAAAATGTTCTATGCGTATGTGCTTGCACAGTGCGAGGGCAGTGAGGTTGACCGGTTAAAGCTTGTTGAGGGCGGAATTTTTGAGTTTTTTCACAGGGGAGTGCTCACGGATATAAAGCCGCCGATATACCATAAGCTGATTAAAGAAAAGGGCAGACAAATTGATAAATGGGTACTTGAACAGCTACGTGAAATGACTGACGGCATAGGCGGCGGATTTTTCGATAGAATGGAAAGATACTTCATGGAGGACGATTACAGTGCGCTTGAAAAAAAGATTTTAAAAGCGGCGCACTATTACGCCACGGATTGGGAGTTTCGTGTGATTTATCCGCTGAATCAGCAAACCTACGGCATCGAACAGGTTAAGCTTGAAATGGCGCAGGGATTGGCTGCGTGCGATACTTTCAGAGGCTTTAAGTATTTTGCGGGGAGCGAGTATTTAAAACAGTTTTTGTCGCTTTTGGGAAAGCTTAGGTATCAGCAGAGATGGGCAAAGGCGGTCAGAATGCCGGCAACATTTGTAATGGGTCATATGTTGGTTGTGGCTGTTATGTCATATTTTATGACGCTTGAGCTGGATAATCCGTGCAGTGAAAGGTGTGTAAATAACTTTTTCGGCGGATTATTCCATGACCTGCCGGAGGTGCTGACGCGTGATATTGTTTCGCCGGTAAAATCCTCTGTTGAGGGTTTGGGCGGATTGATAAACGAGATTGAGGACGAACAGATGCAGGCGGTAATATATCCGCTTCTGCCGCCGTCTTGGCATGAAGAAATCAAGTATTTTACAAAAAATGAGTTTTCTTCAAAGATTGTTAAAAACGGCAGGGTAGAGATTGTTACCTCCGATATGATAAACGAGAATTACAATGATAATCATTTCCATCCGATTGACGGTGAGATAATCCGCGCCTGCGACCATTTGTCGGCGTATATCGAAGCGTATTTATCACTGACCTACGGTTTGAAATCGGAGCAGATGCAAAGCGGCTATGAACATCTCACGGGAAAATATGACAATAGGGCGATTGGCGGAATTGATTTCGGTATTCCGTTCGGATATTTTAAGATAGATGAATAAACAAAAAACGATTGAAAATTATGAACAGGCAAAGGATAAAGCGCTTAGACTTCTGACCTTTCGCGCACATTCGGAATATGAGCTTAGAAATAAGCTCAAAACAGCCGGAGCGAAAGACGAGGATATAGAAAGAACGCTTGATTTTTGCCGAAGATATAAATTTGTAAATGATTTGCAGTATGCGCAGTATAAGGCGCGCGATTTGAAAAATCTGAAAAAATTCGGCAGACGCAGAATAGAAACAGAGCTTAAAATGAAAGGAATTTCTGCCGAATTGATTGACGAAGCGCTGTCGGAACTGGATTTTGAGGATAATACTGCGCTTTTGGCGCTTGTAAAGAAGAAACTTGGCGGCGATTTTGAAAGAAAGAGCGCTGACCGCTGTATAAGATATTTTATGTACCGCGGATATGAGCTTGGCGAAATTAAAAAATGTATTGAACAGTTAAAGGAAGAATCGGATGAAATGTAAGATAGGAATGGTATCGCTCGGATGTGCAAAAAATCAGAACGATGCCGAAATAATGCTCGGTATTTTGCTGCAAGACGGCTGTGAAATAGTTGCAGACCCGTCACAGGCGGATGTTATAATCGTTAACACGTGCGGATTTATTGAGTCGGCAAAGCGTGAATCAATAGATGCGATTTTGGAAATGGCAGAGTATAAAGAGGATAAATGCCGTCTGCTTATTGCATCGGGATGCCTGGCAGAACGTTACAGTGAAGAAATCGCAAAGGAAATTCCGGAGGTTGACGCAATCATCGGTACGGGAGATTATGACAGAATTGCAGAAGCAATTAAAAAAGCATTTGACGGCGAGAAGCCGATTATATGCGGACATAAGGACAGAACGCCGGAGGAACGGCTGCCGAGAGTTTTGTCAACTCCGCCGTATACTGCGTATCTGAAAATTGCCGACGGCTGTGACAACAACTGTACCTATTGTGCTATTCCGAAAATAAGGGGAAAATTCCGAAGCAGAGCGATAGACGATATTGTTTCAGAAGCGGAGGAATTGGCGGAAAACGGCGTAAAAGAACTCATACTTATTGCACAGGATACAACGCGTTACGGAGTTGATTTGTACGGAAAGTATTCGCTGGACAGTTTGCTTGAAGAATTGGTAAAAATAGAAAAAATTCAATGGATAAGAGTGCATTATTATTATACCGAAGCGATTACCGAAGGTCTTATTACGACAATGGCTAAATATGATAAAATATGCAATTATATTGATATGCCGATACAGCATATAAATAATACAATATTGCGGCGCATGGCAAGAAGGACAACGCGTGAGGAAACGATTGAAAAAATCAGAATGATTCGTGAAAAAATGTCTGATTGTACAATACGAACCTCGATAATTGTGGGTTTCCCCGGTGAAACGGAGGAACAGTTTAACGAGCTGTATGAGTTTATAAAAAATATTCGCTTTGACCGCATGGGAGTTTTTTCGTATTCACAGGAGGAGGGAACTCCGGCGGCAGAGTTTGAAGATCAGATTGATGAAGAAACAAAGCAAAAAAGGCTTGACGCTCTGATGACGCTTCAGCAGGGAATATCGCTCGAAATGAATCGTGCGAAAATCGGCAGTGTGATTGAAGTTATAGTCGAAGGCTACGATGCAGACAATTTCCTGTTTTACGGCAGGAGCCGCGGCGACAGTATTGATGTTGACGGAAAAGTATATTTCGGAACGGAAAATGAAGTAGACGAGGGTGATATCATCAAAGTAAAAATAGTTGATGCCGATGAATATGACCTTACCGGTCAGCGTGTGGAGGAATAGAATATGAATACAGCAAATAAGCTTACGTTGTTAAGAGTGGCGCTTGTTCCGGTATTTATGGCGTTTATGCTTACGGAGGGAACAGCATGGCAGATAGCGGCGCTTGCAGTGTTTATCATCGCGTCGCTTACGGATATGATTGACGGAAAAATAGCAAGAAAGTATAACCAGATAACGACTTTCGGTAAGTTTGCGGATCCACTGGCGGATAAGATGCTGATAACAGCGGCGTTTCTTGTTTTTCTGCAAAAGGGTGTAATAAATTCGTGGGCGGTAATGATTGTTATGGCACGTGAATTTATGGTTGCCGGAGTGCGTTTGGCAGCAGTTGCGGAGGGTACGGTTATAGCTGCATCTATATGGGGAAAACTGAAAACTGTTTCGCAAATGGCTGCGGTAATTATTGCATTAATAGTATTAAATATTCCGTCACTGAACGGTGTGCTTGTGACTAATGTGTGTATATGGATTTCTGTTATTCTGACGGTTTTGTCGGGGGCGGATTACCTTATAAAGAACTGGCATTTAATGAAGCTGAAATAATTCGGAGGGATTACGAATGGGAAAATGGATTGAAGAACTTAAATTTGATGAAAAGGGACTTATTCCGGCAGTGGTACAGAACAGAACCACAAAAGAAGTGCTTATGGTTGCGTATATGAATAAGGATGCAGCAGAGCAAACTGTAAAGACCGGAAAGGCAACCTTTTGGTCACGTTCGCATAATAAGCTATGGGTCAAGGGCGAAACTTCGGGAAATTTTATGTATGTAAAGGATATCCGTGTTGACTGTGACGCTGATTGCTTGCTTGTTGAGGTTGATCCGGCAGGGGCGGCGTGTCATACGGGAAACAGAAGCTGTTTTTATCGAAAAGCAGAAAGCGGAGTGCTGGTTGAAGATACGGGTTGTGACAGCGTGGCTGATGCTGTGGCGGTTGAACAGGCAACGATTATAGACAGAAAAAATAATCCCGAGGACGGAAGTTACACGAATTATCTATTTGATAAAGGTGAGGACAAAATACTGAAAAAAGTCGGCGAGGAAGCAGCCGAAGTGGTAATTGCGGGTAAAAATCGTTCCAAAGAGGAGATTGCATATGAAACTGCTGATTTAATGTATCATCTTACCGTTATGCTTGTTGATAACGGCATGACATGGGAAGATATATATGCAGAAATAAAACGTCGTAAAAATTAAGGATGGTTAAAATCGCCCAGCTCACCATTTTTCAAAGCTTGACGTACACTGAGTACGCCTGCGCTTTTCAAAACGGCAATCTGAACGATTTTACCACATCCTTAGCGAAAGGGAGAAACATAAACATATGGTTAAAATCGCCCGGCACACCATTTTTCAAAGCTTGACGTACACTGTGTATGCCTGTGCTTTTCAAAACGGCAATCTGAACTATTTTACCTCATCCTTAGCGTGAAGAAGTAACTTCATCGAATAAACAAGTAAAAGCCGTTTGAAATCTGACTTCTAAGAGTTTTACAATCGGCTAATATTTACATAAAAAGGAGATATTAAATAATGAGATATGAGATTGACTTTTTAGAAAACGAACACTGGTGGGGCGGTTCGACGTTTTACGGAACAGAAATGCCAATCGGAATTAACAGCACATATTCTCACGATTTCAGAAACGAAGCATATAATCAGACAATGCCGTTGTTTTTGTCTGATAAAGGCAGATACATATGGAGCGAAGATCCGTTTCTTGCAGAGGTTAAAAACGGCAAATTTATTTGCGAGGGCACGGAAATAGAAGTAAATGAAGCGGGAAATAGTCTGAAAGAGGCATATATTGCAGCGATGAAAGCGCATTTTCCGTTCCAAAGCAAAGAGCTTCCGAAAGAATTTTTCAAGACGGCGCAGTATAACACTTGGATAGAATTTCTTTACAATCCGACGCAGGAAGGCGTTTTGAAATATGCGGAGGACATAATATCAAACGGATTTAAGCCCGGAATACTTATAATTGATGAGGGCTGGCACGGACGATACGGAACATGGAGTTTTGATCCGCTTAAATTTCCCGATCCGAAAGCAATGATCGACAAACTGCATGATATGGGATTTAAAGTAATGCTTTGGGTAGTGCCTTACGTAACGGCGGACGGTGAAGCTTTTGCAAGAAATATTCCGGCAAGAAAGGATTTATTTATCCGAAACAAAGACGGTGATGTGTCAATAATGAGCTGGTGGAACGGATACAGTGCGGTTTTGAATTTATACAATCCGGTTGATGCTGAATTTCTTGATTCGCAGCTAAGAGAATTAACGGATAAATACGGTGTGGACGGCTTTAAGTTTGACGGTGGTTCGTATGACTTATATTCGGAAAGGAGCTTTATAAACGGTGCACCGGATTGCGGATACAGTGCGGCAGATCTTAACAGAGCATGGAATGAATTTGGCGAAAGATATACTTTCCATGAATATAAGGACACATTCAAAGGCGGCGGAAAAGCCGTTATTCAAAGACAATCGGATAAATTTTCATCATGGGACGAAAACGGTATAAATGCACTTATTCCCAATGCGTTGTTGCAGGGATTGATAGGACATCCGTTTATATGCCCCGATATGGTATACGGCGGTGAGTGGCGCTGCTTTGAAAACGGTGCGGTTATAGATGAGGAACTTTTTGCAAGATCGGCACAGTGTTCGGCATTATTCCCGATGATGCAGTTTTCGCTTTCACCGTGGAGAGTGTTGTCTGATGAATTTTTGAAATATGTAAAATCAGCGGCTATGCTGCATAACAGCTTGTCTGAGGAAATCTTAAAGCTTGTGTCGGAAAGTGAAAAGAGCGGAGAGCCGATAGTTCGCGCTCTTGAATATGAATACCCCCACAGCGGCTTTGAATGTGTAACCGATAAGTTTTTGCTCGGCAGCGATATTCTTGTTGCACCGGTTGTTGAAAAAGCAGTAAAGGAACGTACGGTTTTATTCCCGAAAGGCAAGTGGCAGTCAGAGGACGGAGCAATATATGACGGCGGTGAACATAAAGTTCCGGCAGATATAGGAACATTGCCGTGGTTTAAGAAAGTTTTGTAATGAGGTAAAAAATGAAAAAATTATATAAATCACAATACGACAGAAAACTCTGCGGAGTTTGCGGAGGAATTGCAGAATATTTTAATATTGATTCAACCATTGTGCGTCTTATATGGGTGCTTTTGGTTGCCTGTGTCGGAACGGGGTTGCTTGCATATATTGTCGCGGCGCTTGTAATGCCGGATTATCCTCGGTATTAAAATCCAAACGGCATAACGAATATAAAAAAGTAATCCACTCTAAAAGTATAAGTAAAAACAACAAAAATGCGTACTTTTTTGAAAATTTACGCATTTTTGTTTTGAGATTATACCCATTTTTTATCTATAATTTCATCTATTGCAAATTTGACTATGGAAGTGTTGTTATCACCGGAAATAATATCGGCGGCTCTTTTGACTGCTGTTTCGGCATTTGCTACGGCTATACCTGTTCCGGCGGCATACAGCATAGAAATATCATTCATATTATCACCAACGGCAATAATATACTTATGTTCGATTCCAAACTGGCTTGCAAGCATTTTCAGAGCCATGCCCTTTGAAACTCCGTTTGCAACTATATCAAGATATTTTGCACCGCTTCTGACAGAATAGTTTTTATCATACACAGCACGATATATCGGCTCTATACGGTCAAGAAGTTCTTTTTCGCCTATAATAAGCACCTTGATCCAATTTTCCTCCCATGCACTTTCGGGCATATCATATGTAACGTGCATATTTCGTTTCTCATAACGCTTTGTTTCCGACGAAGTACGGTAAATATAGACTATGTTCTTATCTGTAAATACTTCAATTCCGGGTTCGGAAATCTCTCCGTGAAACCGTCTTATTATTTCTTTTCTTTCCTCCTCGATACATTTTGCATAAAGCGATTTATCGAGTGAAAAGTCATAAAGCTCTGCACCGTTATTGAGTATTGCGGGAGCATTTACATTTATAATATCCATATACGGTCTGACAGCATCAGAGGTTCGTCCGGTCGCAATGGTAAAAAATCCGCCGTTTTCCGTAAAATATTTAATGGCATTTATATTTTCTTCCGAAATCTTTTTATCGGGATTCAGCAGTGTGCCGTCCATATCGGAAACAATAAGCCATCCGTCATACTTTCCCAACTTATTCTTCCTCCATCGCTCCGGCACGCATCATATCTATCATATCCCAAACCGTAAATTTGCCCTCATCACCGGAGGTGGAGAACGGAACGAGAATATCGTCTTCGGTAAGAGAAAGCGTATCGTAAATAAGTTCGAGATTAGGCTCAATTTCACGCTTTTTCAATTTATCGGTTTTTGTGGCAACAACAATAAGCCTGTCATGGTAATGTCTTATCCAATCAGCCATTGTAATATCGTCCGCCGTGGGTTTATGACGACTGTCGACAAGAAGGATTGTCTGTACAAGCGGTTCACGATTAGCAAGGTAATCCTCCATCATTTTGCCCCACTTCGCTTTTTCCTCCTTAGAACGCTGTGCATAGCCGTAACCGGGCAAATCCACAAGATAAATTTTATCGTCAATATCATAAAAATTAATCGTTGCGGTTTTTCCGGGAGTGCCGCTCACTCTTGCAAGTGATTTTCTGTTTAAAAGCTTATTAATCATCGATGATTTGCCGACGTTTGAGCGGCCGGCAAAGGCAAATTCCATACGGCCGTCGGTGGGGTACTGCTTCGGACTTACTGCCGAAACCTTAATAGATGCGTTGTGCAAATTAAGTTCAAAATTCATAAAACACCATACTCTTTCGTAAAATTATCTCAGCGCATTTTTTAAAACTGCATCCATATCCGAAACGGGAATAAACTTCATATCGGAGCGTATTTCTTCGGGAACATCGTCCGTATCCGCTTTATTATCTATGGGAATTATCACGGTTTTTATTCCTGCACGGTATGCCGCAAGCGATTTTTCTTTCAAACCGCCTATCGGAAGCACACGTCCGCGGAGTGTAATTTCTCCTGTCATTGCAACATCATTGCGGACAGCCTTGCCGGAAAGAGCCGATACAACGGCTGTTGCCATAGTGATTCCGGCGCTGGGACCGTCCTTTGGAACTGCGCCCTCCGGAACATGAATATGTATATCCTTGTTTTCGTAAAAATCGTTATCTATTTTTAGTTTGTCTGCGCGTGAACGTATGTAGCTTATTGCCGCCATGGCGCTTTCCTTCATCACATCGCCGAGCTTTCCGGTAAGCTCTACCTTGCCTTTACCGTCCATGACATTCACTTCAACGGAAAGGGTCTCGCCGCCGACGCTTGTCCATGCAAGTCCGCGGGCAACGCCCACCTCGTCTTTTTTGTTCATCATATCAAAATGATAACGTTCTTTACCGAGGTATTGATTAAGATTCCTTGCGGTTATTTTTATTGTGCGTTTTCCGCTCTCAAGCAGCTGCATAGCGGATTTGCGGCATAATGTACCGATTTGCTGTTCGAGTTTTCTGACGCCTGCTTCGCGAGTGTAATGCTCTATAATCTCTCTGATTGCTTCATCTGTTATATTGAACTGCTTTTCGGTAAGTCCGTTTTTAACAAGCTCTTTCTTTACAAGATACTTTTTTGCTATATTGAATTTTTCATCGTCCGTATATCCGTTAAGCTCGATAATTTCCATTCTGTCCAGTAACGGACGGGAAATGGTGTCAAGTGTATTTGCAGTTGTGATAAACAGAACCTTTGACAAATCAAACTCAACTTCAAGGTAATGGTCACGGAATGAACTGTTTTGCTCTGTGTCAAGCACTTCAAGCAGCGCTGCGGAGGGATCTCCTTTATAGTCCGTTCCCATTTTATCAATTTCATCGAGAAGAATAAGAGGATTATTCACCTTAACCTCTTTCATCGCTGCCATTATACGTCCCTCCATGGCGCCGATGTAGGTTTTTCTGTGTCCTCGTATATCCGCTTCATCATGTATTCCGCCGAGCGAAATACGCACATATTTTCTGCCCAAAGCCCTTGCAACCGATTTTGCAACCGAAGTTTTTCCGACCCCTGGAGGACCTGAAAGACAAAGTATTGTGCCGTTTTTGCCGTTTGTAAGACTTCTTACCGCAAGATATTCAAGTACGCGTTCCTTTACTTTATTAAGTCCGTAATGATCCTCATCGAGAATTTTACGCGCGTCATTTATATCAAACATTTCACGCGTATGCTTATTCCACGGCATTGCAAGCACCGTGTCAAAATATGAACGCAGCACCGAGCTTTCGGCAGAGGAGGACTGCATTTTTGAAAAACGGTCAACCTCTTTTAAAAGCTTTTCGGTATTAGCCTTTCCCATTTTTGCCTTCTTTATTTTTGCCGTGTATTCCTTAACTTCGGCATTAATGCCATCTTTATCTCCTAATTCATCGCTTATAACTTTAAGCTGTTCACGAAGATAATATTCACGCTGATTTTTGTCTATGTTTTCTTTGACTTTGCGCGCAATTTTCTGTTCGACACGCAAAATTTCAATAAGACCGCTCAAATCCGCCATGAGCATTTCGGCACGTCTGAAAACATCAAATTCTTCAAGCAGCTTCTGCTTTTGTTCGATCTTTAAATCAGAGCCGCCTGCGATTGTATCGCATAGCTTGCCTATATCGTCCACTGCCATAACAGACACGAAGTCATCGGCATTCATACGCGGATTTTGTGCGAAATATTCTTCATATGATTTTTTTAAACGGCGCAGATACGCTTCTTTTAATACTGCATTACCGTCCGAAAATTCATCAAATTCTTCAATTACAGCCTTAAAATAAGGCTTTGATGCCGTAAACTCGCGTATTACGCCTCTTTTAATTCCTGTTACTACCACACGTGTAACATTGCCCGGCAGATGCATAATCTGCTTAATTTGCGCGATAGTACCTATATTATATAAATCCTCAAGCTTGGGATTTTCTTTTTCAATGTCCTTCTGTGCAGTGAGAAAAACAAGCGAGTTTTCCTCTGTTGCTGCCGACAGCCCTTTAACGGATATTTCGCGTCCAGCATCAAAATTAAGATTCATGTGCGGAAAAATTATCATTCCGCGCATAGGAACTATCGGTATGTAATGAAGTGCATTTTCCAACTTACGCCGCCCCCTCATTATAATATAACATTCTTATTATATTATAAATTTAGAAATATTGCAACTGTTTTTTTTCATTTATCGGCAAAACAGCGCCGAAAATTTATTGCGAAAAAGCTTGTGATATATCAAACTCCGTCATAAAACGTCTGAAATGCTTGGGTAAATGCGTCATTTGACATTTTTTATTAATACGTTCCTTTATAGCGATTGTATCGTAAAATTCTTTCCAAAGCTTTCTGTAATCCTTTTCACTGCCGCTTAACGTTAGTGCAGGCAGCGTATCGGCAGGGTAGATATTACATTCCTTGCCGTTGTATACAAGGCACATACCGCGCGATGTATCATGAATCATAAACGCCATACTGCCGTAACGGCGGACAAAGTGGTATGCGATAATAGGTAATATATTATTTTTCGGCTCGATGCGGCTGTAATAAACGCCGTTTGAAAGCTCGGAAAAACGTACAAATCCCGTGTACAGATGAGCCTCGCTGCCGACTTTCTGCGATGCGGTCATAACTGCGTTTACACAGTCCTCTGTAAGACGCTTTGTGACAGAATAACCGAATTTAAGGCAGGCGCGTATATAGTAAAATATTATAATCCCTTTATCGGGAAAATTCGCAAAAAAGCTGCGGTACATCTCATATGCAGCACGCTGACCCGCAACTGCGGTAATTTTTTTTAAGACCCTGTCTGACTTTTCAAAATCAGTGGGAATATGCAGATAATCATAAAAAAGAGTCTGCTGTCCGTTTTCACTAACCTCGATTGCTGACGGAATTTCATGGTTGGCATAACTGTCAAATACAGCGCTGAGAAGCCCCTCAAAGCTTCCATCATACAAATAAATCACATTTCTCCCGTAAGACATTTTATTCTATCCTCCGTTGACGGCTCATCAAAAAGACTTACCTGTGAATATCCCTCCGCCGCAAGCATTGCCGAGGCGGTGTATTCGCTTTTGAGCATCATATTATTAAAGGTTTTTCCGTTTGCCGTTATGAAATACGCCGCTTTTTTCATAGAAACACGCATTTTCTTCAAGTCCGCAAATGTAAGATGTGTGTATCTGCGTGCTTTTACAATTTTCAGTGCGCTTCTGACACCTATTCCCGGCACTCGCAGAATCATCTGATACGGTGCGGAGTTAATTTCGACAGGGAATAGGTCGGGATGTCTGAGAGCCCATTCGCACTTCGGATCAACCAGCGTGCTGAAATTCGGATTGCTGTCGCTTAAAAGCTCCTCGGCACGAAACCCGTAAAAACGCAGCAGCCAGTCAGCTTGATACAATCTGTGCTCGCGTAACAGCGGCGGTGCGGTAGTCGGCAGCATCGGATTTTTGCCGAGAGGTACATATGCAGAAAAAAACACACGCTTTAAAGCAAATTTATCATACAAATTCTGCGATAATGTAAGAATTGTCTTGTCGCTTTCGGGTGAAGCGCCGATAATCATTTGTGTGCTCTGACCTGCCGGTGCAAAAGACGGCGCATTTTTATACAGCGCAATTTCCTGCTTGGACTGAACTATGGAGGATTTTATCTGTTTCATCGGCATAAGAATATTTTCTTTGGTTTTCTGCGGCGCAAAGACTTTAAGCGAATCTGAAGACGGCAGTTCAATATTAACGCTTACCCTGTCAGCGAGAAAGCCTATTTTTTCGATAAGCTCTTTTGCTGCTCCGGGAATTGCCTTTGCATGAATATATCCGTTAAACCGATAGGTGTAGCGAAGTATTGACAAAGCCTCAATCATAAGTTCGGCGGTATGGTCGGGACTTTTTACAACGGCGCTCGAAAGAAAAAGACCTTCGATATAATTTCTTTTGTAAAATTCAATCGTTAAATCGGCGATTTCCTGCGGCGTAAACGCAGCGCGTTCCAAATCGTTTGAGACTCGGTTTATACAATACTGGCAGTCGTAAATGCAAAAGTTTGTCATAAGAATTTTCAAAAGCGAAATACATCGTCCGTCAGCGGAAAAAGTATGGCATATTCCGGCTTTTGCACCGGAGCCTATTCCTCCGCGTGTGTTTTTTCGTGTAGAACCCGAAGAACTGCATGACGCATCGTATTTTGCCGCATCGGATAAAATGCGCAGCTTCTCCGATAAATCCATAAAATCACCCCTTTATATCAGTATACCACACGAACAAACATTTGTCAAATAAAATTTCGTGTATAATTATGAATATGTGACAAAAAATATTTAAAACGGAAAGAAATGAGGGAATAAAAATGTTATCGGGGATTATATCGATTTCACAGCTGTTTTTTACTTTTGTAATAGGAATATATTTTTTTGTAAAGTTAAAGAGCGAGTACGGAGCGTCGAATGACGAAGAATACAAAAAGAAAGCGGAGCGTCTGAATGCAATGCGTCACGTTTCGCTGAGCGAGCCTTTGAGTGAGCAGGCACGGCCCGATAAAATAGAGGATATAATCGGACAGGAGGACGGAATAAAGGCGTTAAAAGCCGCATTGTGCGGAAAAAATCCTCAGCACGTGATTATATACGGACCGCCGGGAGTGGGAAAAACGGCAGCGGCAAGAGTAGCTTTAAATGAAGCAAAAAAGAGCGCCGGAACGCCGTTTAGGTATAATGCGTGCTTTATCGAGGCTGACGCGACAATAATGCGCTATGATGAAAGGAGTGTTGCAGACCCGCTTATCGGGTCGGTACATGACCCGATATATCAGGGTGCCGGCGCATACGGAAATTCGGGAGTGCCGGAACCGAAAGAAGGTGCGGTGTCGAAGGCGCACGGTGGAATACTGTTTATTGATGAGATAGGAGAAATGCAGCCGATGCAGATAAATCGTCTGCTGAAAGTTCTTGAGGACAGGAAGGTTATGTTTGAAAGTGCATACTATTCCAGTACAAACAAAAATATTCCTACCTATATTCATGATATTTTCCAAAACGGGATTCCGGCAGATTTTCGCATGATAGGCGCAACAACGAGAAAGCCCGAGGAAATTCCGGAAGCTATACGTTCGCGGTGTGTAGAGGTGTTTTTCGATGCTCTGACGCGCGCCGATATAGAAAAAATTCTGAAAAATGCTGCTGAAAAGCTTAAAATAGGTATTGATGAAAATGTTATACGTTTTATTTCTCTTTATTCCGCATCGGGACGCGATGCGATAAAGCTTTTGCAGACGGCGGCAAATGCGGTGAACATGGAAAACAGGGGAGTAATAACTTTAAGTGACGCGGAATGGGCAGTTAGAGCAGGAAGATATAAACAGGTTCACGGAATATGCGTCGGCAAGGACGAACATATTATAGATATTTCCATATTAAAATCTAACGGCAGCTGACTGGAAAAGTCAAGAAATGTGCAGTCAAAATTTGGGGTAAATTTCGACTGCACTTTATTGACATTTCCAAGATTATATTATCATTTTGGAGCCAAATTTGAGGTTTACACAAAATGAGGGACTGCCTCAATTTACAGAAAAAATCTCACATGCGGGGTGCGGACATATATTCACTCGGAGTCATATTTGTATACTTTTTAAACATAGTTGAAAAGTAATGATGATCATTAAAGCCTACCATATCGGAAACCTCAAATATTTTGTACCTGTGCGTGTTAAGCAACACTTTTGCTTTTTCTACACGCACCATATTGAGATAGTCCATAAGATTCTTTCCCGTTTCCTTTTTGAACAGCCTGCTCATATGCACGGTGCTTAGATAAACGTGTTTCGCAACATCTTCAAGCGAAATATCGTTTTTATAGTTACCATATATATATTTAATTGCTTTACGCACATGCCGTGAGGTGTTTGCAAAATCTAAATCCGCAGTTGATGAGATGCAGCTGTTTATTGCCATAAGAACCATCTCGTTTAATTCGCTGATGCTTTCGCAATCGTCAATCATCTGTTGGAGGTTTGCATCATAATTTGTTTCGGAGCCGTTGACATAATCCTTGGAACGGAATTTGTATAAACCCATCATAAGCTGTTTATAGTAGTCTTTAATAAACGGCATATCATTTTCAACAGCATTTATAATTTCAATAATTCTATTGGAGCAGTATTGAACGGACGAAACATCACTGTCCTCAATTGCGTTGAAAAGAATATTTTTAAGCGCAAGCAGTTCATAATGCGTTTTACCGGATTTTTCCGATGCGTCCAACAGCTTTTTGTTTCGTATAGATTCCGCGGCGCTGTTTATAACATTAATCAGCTCATCACGGTGTATGGGCTTCAAAATAAGCGCATATACATTTTGGGCGATTGCTCGGTAAGCGTACTCAAACCGACGAAAGCCTGTTATAACAATAACCTTGCTGTCGCAATTAATATGAGTGAGCATATCAAGTCCGTCCATATCGGACATATTTATATCCGTAATTATAATATCAGGCTCGTGTTCTTCAATGAGCTTTATTCCTTCTTTGGCGGAGCCTGCCATGGCGACGACTTCACATTCGGAAATATTTTGTTCTATAATTTTTGATACAGACATGCGTATAAGAGCCTCATCATCAATTATAACAGCTTTAAGCTTTGTCATTTTCATCATCTCCTTCTTCGTTATATAAATTTAGTTTATCAAGACAAAAACGAAAGGTAACAGACGTAAATTTGTCTTGTTCGCTGCTTATTGAAATATGGTATTCATCACCGTAATAAAGCTTCAGGCGTTTATTCACGTTAATAAGTCCGATACTTCCTTCGGAGGAAGAGTCGTCGTTTACAAATTCATGGTTAAGCTCTGCGAGTTTGTCTGGTTTAATACCTATACCGTTGTCCGAAATACATACATATACATCGTTATCGCGGATATATGATGTTATACTCAGCGTACATTCCCTGTCTGACGGAATAATTCCGTGCGTAAGCGAATTTTCTATTATCGGCTGAATCAACAGCGGAGGCATCATAGCCGAAGCCGCAGTTTTGCTGATATTTTTTACAACCTCAAATTTTCCGGGGAAACGGGTTTGATAAATATATATAAAGCTGTCAATATAGTGCATTTCCTCACTGAGAGTAATGAGCCGGTCGGTTCTGCCTATACACTGATCTAAAATATCAGACAGTGAAGTAATCATGTTACTTATTTCGGGCACATCATATATCATTGACATGGAATTTATTGCTTCCAATGTATTAAACATAAAATGCGGATTGATTTGCGATTGCAGCATTTTTATTTTCGACTCTTTGAGCATGATTTTACCCTTATAATTTTGATTGATAAGTAAGTTCAGTCTTTTTGTAAGCCGCGAAAATTCATTATAGAGATCACTTATTTCATCATCGGACTTATTGTTATGCCTGATGCCGCTTATCTGGTTCTCGTCCCAATTCTGCATCATGTGCGCAAGATTTTTTATTGGCGATGTAATGCTCACGTTTATATACTTTGCAAAAAGTATGAGTAAAAGCAGTGATATAACACACAATACTATAACGCAGCATATTATAAGATAAGAGCTGCGGTACAAGCTGAATTTATTGGTTATATAGAGTATTCTCCATGAGGGCGATAATGTGTGCCGGAAGAATATAACATCATCGGTGCTTTGCGTTACTCCGTATGGCTGCATATTGATGTTGTTGAGCGCATATTCGGAAAGGGTGGGGAGCAGATTTTTATCTGCGCCGGCTATGTATTTGTTTTTATCGGACAGAATGAACGCGCATCCGGCTGATGTAGTGTTTTGCGGCGTGACAATATCATTAAGCGTATCACGGGACAGCTCAAATATAATAAGACCTTTTTCGTCATTGGTATATACATTACGGATGGTACGTGCAAAGAATATACCGGAGATGTCAGAATTTACTCCGCTTATATACCAGCACGGCTCTCCGTTTTTTTCGGAGGTGAGTTTGGCAATATCATTGTAGCCCACAGTGCCGTAGTCGAAGATATTATTTTTTCGCAGTGAGGAACGCCACTGTTTATCGCCTATGACGATATTTACCGCCTGTATATTGTTGTTTGACAAAAGCATATGTCTGATATAGTCATTTATTTCGGTATATCTTTGCTGTGTTATGGGAACGTTTAAAGATATAACGTCAAATACCGTACTGCTTGCCAAAAAATCCTGTGAAAGATTTAATATATTTTTGGTATAAGCATCCAGTTCTTTTGTTATATAATTAAAATTACTTTCCGCATTGGTAAGTGCCTGAGTACGTATTATCTTCCATGAAAGAAGCGCAGATATTGTTCCGATAAGCAAAATCGGAATGAGAATTGCAAGCAGATACCATGACAGTAGCTTTTGTCTTATGGAGGATTTTTTCAAAGACGCCATAATTACTTAGCCTCCTTGGTGCATAGACAGGATAAATTTTCCGTATTGCTGATTAAATCCTCCGCAGAAATACTGCCGTTTAATATGTCAGACATTCCTTTGCCGATAGTATAATCCCATACAGTCCTGTCTGTGATATTTGAGGGAACGGGCGCAAACTCCACCGAATTTAAGATAATCAGATTACATTGTGTAATTAAAGGTCCGTTTTTTGAAAACGCGGAGGTGTTCTTTAAAGCGGACAAGAACTTTGCACGGCTTACGAATTTTGAGTTCATTTTTGCACTTGTTAAGTATTTAATATAGTCCATAACGGCATCGTGCTTGTTATTGTAAGCCTCCGAGCTTACAAATACCGTCATATCTCCGACGCCGTATATAATCGGAGAAAAGTTTTTCTCCGAGTTCTCAGAAACGGAATAATAACCATGCGGAGACGGGAATGGGATAACTGAATAAGTATCCGCTATATCCGATAATTTCATGCTGTTTTCTATATCGCCCGCAAAGGAACTGCTTTCAACGATGAAAGCAGCATCGTTTTCCATGAACAGCTTTTGAACATCAGAGCGTGTCATTGCAGAGCAATTTTCGGGAAATGCACCCAAGTCGTAAAGCTCCTTTAAGGTTTTGAGAGCGGAAACGTATGCAAGAGTAAAACGCTCATCAGATAAAGCCTGTTCAATTTCAAAATTTTTCTCAAACACCACCGTCAGCGCCTGATATAAAAACAGGTTTTCGTCTTTCAGACCGAACGAAAACGGAGTAATACCGCTGCGGTGCAGCGCCGTAATGCAATTTTTCAAATCGTCATATGTTTTCGGAACACTGAGACCGTTTTTCGCCAAAAGCTTTTTGTTTGCATAAAGACCTACAAATTCCGTTTCCATCGGAACGGCAAATATTTTCTCGTTTAAGGCGCAGAACTGTAAAGCGCTTTTATCAAACAAATCATACCATGACGGGTCATTTTGAAATTCGGCGGTTAAGTCTGCCAAAAGTCCGTTATTAAACAAAGCTTCCATTGTCCGGGTGGGATATGTAATGATAATATCGGCTTGGTATCCGCTCGAAAAATCCGTCAAGAGGCGCGTATAAAAATTCTCAGCCGAAAGCGAAGAACAGGTGACTGAAATATCGGGATGCTCGATCATATATTCATCAGATACTTCATTTAAGAGCTTGTATTTAGTTGTATAATCACTTACAGAAGTAAAAACGGAAATATCCGTTTTTGCTTTTTTCGTAAGAATAGGAACCTTGCTTGAAGTCAAAGCATATCCAATGATAAATATTAGTAAAACAACAAGCAAGGATATAATCAATATGTATATATGTTTAGTTATTTTCGATTTAAACATTTTCAAAGTCTCCTATAATACTTCAATTATTATATCATATAAATAGGGAAAAATAAAGTTAAAAATTTTGCTATCATGTTGAAAATATTAACATATATGAGTGTATCTTTTTAACGGAAAAACACCGTTTATTAAAAAATGTTAAAATTTCAAACCAAATGTTAATTCTCTCTATTTACTTGAATTGTAAAAATTGTTATAGTTATATTAAACTCAGATACTTATTATTTGGTATTATGATTAACAAAATTCATTCAAGGAGGTTTTTATGAAATAATGAAGACAAAAGAAGTAAAGACAGCGGGTAAAATTCACCGAAAGAAAAATGCGCTGGGAACAAATAACGATAAGGCGTATTTGATGATGGTGCTGCCGGGGGCACTGCATGGACTTATATTCGCTTATTTGCCGCTCATAGGAATACTCATAGCGTTCAAGGATATAGACTATTCTCTTGGAATATTAAAAAGTCCGTGGTGCGGATTAAAGAATTTTCAATTTCTGTTCGGATCTCCGGATACGGGAATAATATTCAGAAACACGCTGTGCTACGGAGCGGTGGGAATAATACTCGGTGCAATATGCCCTGTGGCGCTTGCGGTGGCATTTACAAAGCTTCGCAGCAAATATGTATCAAAAATATATCAGACGATAGCTATGCTTCCGTATTTTATAAGCTGGATTATCGTAAGCTACATAGTAGCATCGTTCTTTGATTACAAATTCGGTGTATTAAATCATTTGATTGAAAAATTAGGTCATAAGCCGATAGATTGGTATACTGAAATAAAGATATGGCCGTTTCTGCTTGTGTTCCTTAATTTGTGGAAATGCTTGGGCTATAATGCCGTTGTATATATAGCATCTATTGCCGGAATAGACGCAAGTCTTTATGAGGCGGCGGCAATAGACGGAGCAACGTCAAATCAGCAGACATGGTATATAACACTTCCGCAGCTTTCCAATATTATAGCAATAATGCTTATAATGAGCATGGGCGGTCTTATTTCTTCAAACTTTGATTTGTTCTATACGGTACCGAAAGAGTCGGGTGCACTGTTCCCCGTAACGAACGTAATTAATACATTCGTGTACAGATCATTGAAAATAAACAATGACATCGGAATGTCATCGGCGGCAGGATTGTTGCAGTCGGTTATAGGATTTATACTTGTGACATCATCTAACCTTATAATAAAGAAGATAGATGAAGACAAGGCAATGTTCTGATTTAAGAATGAGAGAAAGGAAATAAAAGCGATGAAGAAGAAAAAATACGCTTTGAAGGTAAATGTATCTTCGGCTTTTGGGAACGTATTATTAAATATATTGTTTATAATTATATGCACCACTTGCGTTTATCCGATACTTATGATTTTGGGAACCTCATTTTCGACAGAAGATGCCATTAATCAGTACGGTTATCATATGATACCGAAAGAATTCAGTATCGGAGCATACAAATATGTCTTTGAGAATACCGGGACAATCCTGCATGCTTACGGTGTAACAATTGCTACAACGGCAATCGGCACATTCCTGCACGTTCTGATATGCGCGCTTTACGGATATGCGATATCGAGAAAGGAATTTACTTACAGAAAACAGTTTACTTTTTTTCAGTTTTTCACAATGCTGTTTTCGGGCGGACTTGTTCCTTTCTATCTTGTATGTACAAGATTTCTGCATATAAACAATACATATTGGGCGCTGATACTTCCGATGGCGTGCAGCGCATGGAACATAATGATTTTGAAAACATTCTTTGCCACAACAATTCCGGGTGCGATAATTGAATCGGCGAGAATAGATGGTGCAAGCGAGTCAAGGACATTCTTTCAGATTGTAATTCCGATAGCAAAGCCGGGATTGGCGACAATAGCACTTTTTGCCCTGCTTGCGTATTGGAACAACTACATGAATGCAATGCTGCTCACCTCGTCATTCAAATATCAGAACTTGCAGCTGTATCTTTATAATATGATACAGAATGCCGAATATATCAAGCAGAATATGCCGGAAATAGGCAATGCCGAAAGCGCAAAGGCAAACCTGCCGGCGCAGGGTGTGAGAATGGCGGTATGTATACTGTCAATTGCTCCGATAATGTGTGCTTATCCGTATTTCCAAAGATATTTTATTCAAGGACTTACGATAGGCGCAGTAAAGGGTTGATAAAGAGTTATTAAACGATTGTAAAATGCAATCGGTAAAAATATTTATAAAAAAGGAGAATTATTATGAAAAGAAGTAAAAGATTAACAGCGTTGATGCTTGCAGCGGCAATGTTGCCGGTAATGGGACTTGCAGGATGCGGAGAAAAGACAGCAGAAAAACCGTACAATATAGAATGCTATTTTGTAACGGGAGAGGTTCCCGCAGAAGCGGCAAAGGCAGAGGTTGAAACAGATGTAAACAAGTATCTTGCAGAAAAGAATCTGAACGCAACGCTTACAATGAATTATCTTGACTGGGGTGCATATGACCAGAAAATAAATGTAATGATAGCGGGCGGAGATAAGTTTGATTTATGTTTTGCAATGGGCGGTACTTACACTCTTAATGCTTCTAAGAACGCATATATGCCGATAAATGATCTTATAGACAAGTATACACCCAAAACAAAGGAAATTCTGGGCGAGGAATTTTTGAAGGGTGCGCAGATAAACGGTAAAAACTACGGAATACCCGCAAACAAGGATAAGGGAAGCTATGGCGGTATGCTTTACCGTACCGATATTGCCGAAAAATACGGACTTACAGATAAGCTCAACAGTGCAAAGACATTCGATGATATTATTCCGATACTGGATATTATAAAAGAAAAAGAGCCGGATATTGCACCTCTTTTTGAGAGCGGAAGTTACACGGTGGCGTCACTTATTCCTTTTGATATGTTTGCATTTCCGGCGGGGATAATGCTTGATGGTGACGAAACAAAGATTGTAAACTATGTAGAAACTCCGCAATACCGTGAAGCGTCAATCCGCACATCGCAGAATCTGAAAGACGGATATACCCATAAGGGTGAAAAGGTTGAAAATGAAAATCATTTTATGGAATTTATAAAGCTTAAACCGGGTAAGGATAAAGAAGTTTCGGCTTCAAGAAAGTATGACTATACACAGATAGACACAATGGGAAAACCGTATATGTACAGCGGATCTGCATTGGGCACAAATATGGCGGTATCGAGAACCTGCCAGAATCCCGAAGTTGTTATGCAGTTCCTGGAATTATTTAACACGGATAAGTATCTGCACAATCTTATCGTATACGGTATAGAGGGCAAGAATTATACAAAAATTGATGATAACACAATAGACCCCATAAAAGGTTCGGGCTATGGCAATGCAGGAATGCAGTGGGAATTCGGAAATACGTTTATTGATTACCTGACGACTAATGATGATCCGGACAAGGTGGCTAAGATGGAGGAATTCAATAATAATCTTACGGAATCACCGGCATTTGGATTCGTATTTGATACGGAAACGGTAAAGATTGAAGTCGGCGCTTGCAAGAATGTTCAGGCAGAGTTTCAGGAGATACTGTCAAACGGCCCCGATAATCCTGAAAAAGTTCTTGACGATTACATAGCAAAGCTTAAAGCGGCAGGAGCGGATAAGATTGTTGCCGAGGCGCAGAAGCAGTACGATGAATGGAGAGCGGCTAACGGCAAATAACAAATTTTGTTAATAAGCCTTTCCGCTCGAAGGCTGTTAAAAAAATAATGGCGCTTTCGTTTCCACTAAGTGAAACGAAAGCGCCGTAAACAAGCAGTCAACAGCTGCTTACATATACTTTCCATCAACAACAGTATAACAAAAAACAGCCGCCAGTCAGCGGCAGAACGGAGATTTTCATGAAAAGACTGAAACGAATTATATCCGCAATAACAGCGGCAGCAATATTGGCGGGGCTTATGGTTATCATACCGATTTCAGCCTCAGCGGCAGGAGTAGCCACAAGGCTTCAAACTTTGTTTGAGGACGACTATCAGGCAAAAACTCCGGAGATGCTTACTCCCGATTCGGTGAAGGAGAGTGGTCTTGATCCGAACGGAGCCTCCGCATGGGAATGGCAAATACAGCATTTTGACAAAGGCACAAAATTCGGCTTTCCGGAGAGCGCGGGAAATGTTTATTATGCCCGATATAATAATCCTTCTTACCCCGGCTCGATGCTCTCGGGAAAAGAGTTTGTATTTTATGGTACACAGTTCAGAAATCACAATAACTGGGTGCTTTACAGCAGAAGCATAGATGAGTATACGGAAACGGCGTCCGTGGCAATAACCGTAAAGGTTCCGGCTGAGAGCGAGAGCTACTACGATGATTTATATGTATATCTTAAAAGCTATCCTAATACAACGCACACATTTTCGGCTGTTAAGATTGATAAATATTATTCCCGTGATGAGATAGGGACTGTAAAAACAATAAGCATACCGATAAGCGAATTTGTAAGCAACGACGAGAATGTATATAAGGTAAACGGAGGTTTTGATCCGTCGGCGCTTTCGGGCGCGGGACTTATGCTTGTAAATCCTCAGAGCGAGAAAATGGGATATTTGTATTATGATAATTTGTACATTTGTAACGTATTGGCGCCGACGGGACTGGCAGTAACGGATGTATCGGAAAATTCCGTATCGCTTTCGTGGCAGGCATCGGACAGCGAAATTTCCGGCTATGCAATATACAGAGACGGCAAAAAGATAGGCTATACAGACGCCGATACGCTTGAATACCGTGACGAAAATTTTGAACAGATGTCAAATTATAAATATACCGTTCGTGCAGTGGATCAATACGGCGCGGAATCAAACGATACAAATGCTGTTGATTTTTTTGCTTCCCCAATAGGCCGTCCTGAGGATTTTAATGCAGTATCCTCCTTTGATGATGAGCTGAGCGTAAAGCTTTCATGGACAGCGCCGAGGTATGGCAATGCCGAAACATTCAATATCTATCGGAATGATGAGCTTTTGACGTCTGTATCGGGCAGCGAATACGAATATACCGATACAGAGGGTCTTGTAGAGAACGGTGATTATACATATTATATAAAGGCACAAACAGTCGGCGGAATGGAGTCAATGAGCTCAAATGTCATTACTCTTACAGCTACACATATCAAAAAGCCTGCGAATTTTAAAGCAGAAACATTTTCAAACGAAAGACAGGTTAAATTATCGTGGGATACGGTAGATAATGCGGAGGGATATATAGTAGAATGTAACGGCGAGATTCTTGCAAAGATAACAGAAAACATCGGCAGCTATGTTCATGAAAATATATCATATTCGGAACTTTACATTTATAGAGTAAAGGCATACAACAAAAAAGGAGTTGAATCTCTGCCTACGGAGGAAATATACATAACTGTGGATCATCCGGAAATATCACAGGAGGGTATTACGATTTTTGATGATTCTGTCGGTGATGGATTTAACACCATAGAAATGCAGTCGGGAGCTGTAAAGGGAAAATACACTACGGTTAAAGACGATGCGGCAAAAGGCGGAAAATCCTTTGACGTGCTGTTTACCACAGGTACGTCTCTTCTGCACGGATTGTCATTTGAAGCGGCAAAAGAGATTGATTTATCATCAATGTATAACGGCAGAGGAATACTTTCGATGTATATTAAAGCTGACAAAAATTCCGTTGCAAAGGATATTAAAATAGGTCTGCAATGTATGAGCGATACAATAATAGGCAGCAAGTATACGGTTATAACGTCCGTACCGATTGCCGATTATATAAAGACATATGGTTCATGGACGTATATTGAAATTCCCGTTTCGGATTTCCCGTCAAAGGGAAAATATTATCACGATGCGGCAGCGTTATATACAGACTTCAAATTCGATAAGGTAACGGGACTGGATTTCATACTTGAAGACATAAGCACGCAGTCAATAAACACCGTCAGATTTGATGAGGTTATGTTATCGGAATACAGCGCGGCGGAAATAACTGGTATAAAAACGGATAACGGAACAGTTCTTGATGCAAACGCTGAAAATACAATTGATACGGCAACAAAAGAATTTGATGTTGATTTTGCATATCAGCTTAATCCGGAAACAATAAAAGGAATAACTCTTACTGCGGAAAACAGCGATGAAATACCGGTTATAGCGGAATATGACGGCAGCAAAACCGTAACGGTCAGAGTGGCGTCGCCGCTTAAAAAAGATACAAAGTATATACTTGATTTTAAAAATGTGTATACCGCAAACGGCGCTAAGCTAACTTCACAGGTAAAGTTTGCAACATCATCAAATGATGCTGTGATTGATGAGTATACCGAAAACGGATTTAATGTAAAAACGAATTCTGTTCAGACAAAGAGCGGAAACAGCGCAAACGTAGATATGGCTCTTACAGGTGATGCGGCAAAAGCATATGTAACGGGCGGTATAATATCGCTTGCATATCCCAAAAGACTGCTTTCCGTTTCCGAAAAAGATATAGCGCTTTCGCAGCCGCTTGAAAAGGCAGGCGTAAAAGCAAATGTATCTTCGGGTAATATCACTTTTGATTTAAATAACATTAACAAGCCTGTATTAATAGGTTCACTGCTCGCGTCAATCAGCTTCAAGGCGTCCGGCTCCGGTTCGGACAGCATGGAAACCAAAGGCGAGGTTAAGGTTCTTTCGGGCAGCGGTGAAAAGACAGTATCTGTTAAGAGCGAAAAAGCAAATGTTACAATAGAGGCGTCAAGCAGAGGAAACGCGTCCTCGGGCGGCGGCTCATCGTCTGCCGGCAGCCGAGAGGAAGGCAGCGGCGTAAAGCCGACAACTCCTCCGGCACCGATAAACAATCCGTCGAATACGGATAAAGCGCTTGCCGATGCTTCGGAGGTAGGCTGGGCAAAAACAGCTATAAATTATCTGACTTCAAATGGTTATATAAACGGATATGAGGATAATACATTCCGTCCGAACAACAATGTGACAAGAGAAGAATTTACGGCAATGCTAATAAGAGCACTGAAGTTTGAGGAAAAAGACAGTGATACGGAATTCAGTGATGTAAACAAAGACGCATGGTATTACAAATCAGTTAAAACCGCTGCGGCATTGGGTATAGTTACGGGCTATGACGGTATGTTCGGAGTCCAGGAAACAATAACGCGCCAGGATATGTGTACAATGCTGTATCGTGCGGCACAGCTTGCAGATATAACCATACCGGATAATTACGGTTCGGCGTCCTTTGCCGATGACGGCGAAATTGCCGGATATGCAAAAGAAAGCATAGCGGCATTGCAGCGCGGAGGAATTGTAAACGGTGTTGAAGATAATTATTTTGATCCGACGGGAATAGTAACAAGAGCAATGGCAGCAAAGGTTCTCTATGGTCTTTTAACGGTTCAGCCGAATACGGAAAAAACGGAATCGGAAAATGCTGCGGTCACAGACCGCAGCGCCGGAACGGTAAAGAGAAATGAATCCGCGGAAAGAATGAAAGCGTTAGGTTTAATCGCAAGTGCAGATGTAACGGCAGAAACAGGCGAGAACGTAACAGGTTCGGAATTTGCAAAGTGGCTTATGAACATTATGGGATTAAGCAATGTTTACAGAGATGATAAAGCTGTTACAGGAGCGCGTGAACTCGGATATATTTCCGACGGTGATGAATTTACCGCTGACGGCGCGTTGAAATACAACACAGCCGTAAAAATGGTTATGGAGGCGCTCGGTTACGGAGTAATGGCGCAGCATGAAGGAGGATACCCGAGCGGATATATTGCCGCAGCGGGATCTGCGTCGGTGTTGAAAAATACAGCGCCGGAAAATGACGGAACAATTTCAAGAAGCAATGCGATAAGAATATTGGATAATGCTCTGGAAGCAAACCTTATGGACAGTGACGAAAAAGGCAGCGGTCTTGGCAGTCTGGAAATTAAGGAAGATAAAAATATCTTAAATACTTATCTTAAAATAGACAAATACAGAGGTAAGATAGAATCGGCAAACCGCAATACAAAGAATGTAACGTTTACGGCAAACAAAGAAACATATACATTTGATGTTGCCGATAATATTAACATATACAGCGTTATAGCCGATAATGCGGATATATATGTAAAGGATGATGTAATAGTATATATTTATTACAGAGGTACAATACAAGTAATGTATGACTTTATCGAGGAAGTAAACGGTGATTCCGATTCGGGTAAAGAATATTCAGCAAGCGGTATTAAGAGTATATATCTGACCAATGCCGCAAAATCATACAATACGGACAAAAAATTAACCGCATACTATAAAGATAAGAGCATTGACGATAGCTCCGCACCGCTTGCAGGCAGCTTTGCACAAATAACCGTTAAGGACGGCAAGGTGATTGAAATACAGGCATATCCACTTCGTGAGGGTGGTATTCTTTATCATGCGTCGCGTGATATGATTAAGTACAAGAACGGCTCAAAGATGAGCAATACAATATCAGGACTCGCCGATATTGACGATTTGCTGATATATGTTGACGGAACTCCGGCTGACAGCATAGAACTGCTTGCTCCGGACATGGTGTTTGACTATTATATAAGTGAAGATGAGGATAAGTTTATAATAGTAGCGTCCTCAAGAACGGCAGTAGCAGCCATCAGCAGTTACGGAAATTCCACAGTAACGGCTGACGGCAAAAATTATGAAACAAGTACGGAATACGGCTATTATGCGTATGACAATAAATCAAAGCGTTTTAAACAGTGTGACGGCAGCGCTGCGGTTAAGGAGTATTTAGGCAAAAGGGCAAAACTCTTTATAGATGACAGAAAACAGCTCAGATATATGCTTGCGTCCGAAACGGCAATTAACGATAATATATTTTTAGGTGTTATCACAAATGCAAAATATGTTGATATACCTGAATTAATTACGCCGTCAGAGGTGCAGCTGGAAGTATACAACGTATCGGACGGTACGGGGAAAAAGCAGTATGAGCTTGCGGAAAGCGTTAAAAATTCGCCCGTATCACTTGAATATGCGGTAAAAGCCGCAAGAAATGTTGAAGGAAAAGGCTTCTTTAAATTCACGCTTAATTCGGAAGGCAAGATTGCAAAGATTGAAACACCGCAGTATTGGGGCAATGAGTTTACATATTCAAAGGAAATAACTAATAAAACACCGTATATAATCGGTCAGATATGCGTTAAATATGCAACGCTGTTCGCTGTGTGCAATGTTGACGGTGAATTTACGGTTACGCCGCTTGACTGGGATACCGATTTAAGACAGACAAACTTCGGCGGCGGAGTAACGGTAATAAGCGATTATGACGCTGCGAATAATCCTATACCGGAATATGTTATGTTTGCCAAGGGTTCGGAGAATCTCCAGTCAAACAACAAAGCAGAGTGGATTACGAATATAAACTATCTGGAGGACGACAAGGCTGAACTGACAATGTGGAATATGTGGGGTACTCAAAAGTATATTGTTGATGCGAAAACCGCAGAGAAGTATACGGCGCCGAGCTTGGTTGAGTATAGAAGCAGAAAGTTCCAGGCAGATCAGGTAAATATTTCAAATGTTCTCTGCTCAGGCAGCTCCGATACATGGAAAACAGGTACATGGACAGGAATGAACTACGGCTTCTTCTCGGCAGATAAGATACTTTACAGTGACGATGAGGTGGTTCAGTTCCAGGTTGACGGACAGCCTACAAATGTAATGCACCTTGCAGAATATTTCTATGTCATAGAGTACATCGACGGCAAGAAACCGACTATTAAGCGCCAGACGGGACAAATGCCTATGGGATATATAAATGATGGTGACAAGATATGGTTCAGAACGGTTAAGTATGATAATTATGATATAAATGTTGAAGTGGTTGTTTATGAAAAGAACGGAATTGCGCCCAAGGGGTGAGAGGAGGAACAGCATGAAAAAAAGAATAACTGCTTTTACTATTGTACTTAGTATCGTTATGAGCCTAATCTCAATTCCGACGGCAGTTCAGGCAAGATTCAAGGAGATTGCCGAAGACGAATATGCGGGTATGCCGCAGACATTCAAACAGCTTGACCTCACCGCAGTTGCAAACCGAGGCTTTGCTGATGACGTGTCCGGCGACGGCAAAGGCGGCTGGACGGATCAGGGGGCGGAAAATGATTTAAGCCGTTTTGAATTAAGGGGGCTTTGTAACCTTAAAGGAGTTGATTTTAACATAATTGACCCTGATAAAAACGGCGGAAAGTCATGTGTTGTCCTGAGAGGTCAGAACGACAAAAATGTTCCGACCTCTGCGGAAATGACAGTTGACGATGTGATTGCAGGTGTGTATTTTCTGCACGCCTCGGCATACGTTCAAAAAGAAGTCGGCAAATATGTTTTCGTGTATGAGGACGGAACAAAAGAAGAAGTGGTAATACGCGGAAACAATGACGTATTCAACTGGTGGGGAAGCGGTCAGGGCGACTATACGGTAACGGCATGGACAGGTTCAAATGCAATGACGTCAGCGGTATCATTGTATATGTTCTGCTGCGAAAACCCGAGACCGACAAAAAAGGTCAGCAAAATTGTTGCCGAAACAACGGGAACAGGCTCGTATCTGATGCTTGTTGCGGCAACGGCAACAAGCGCAGGACCTTACAAGCCAGTGCCAGAGGATCAAAATCCCGATACAACGACCTGGTATGCATATGAACAGCCGGGATACGGCTCAACGATCGGAACAGCACTTGATGCTTCATATCTTCTTGATGCGCCGGCAGGAAAACACGGCTATATAAACAAGAACGGAGAAAAGCTGTATTTTGAGGACGGAACCGAAGTACAGTTCTGGGCAATAAATGTAAGCGGTGACAGTATTTTCGATACATCAAAGCAGGGTTTGGAAAAGCTTGCGGCAAGAATTGCGGCATTGGGATTCAACTGTGTGCGTTTACATCATTTGGACGCCTTTTTCAATGCTCCGACAAACATATTCGGCGGCGGAGGGTACGCAGGTCATAGGAAAGAAGTCAAGCTTGACCCATGGCGAATGGATAAGTTGTGTTATTTTATGAATGAGTTAAAAGAACACGGCATCTATTGGATGTTAGACCAGACCGTCAGCCGATACGAAATGGAAGAGGATAATTTTGATCCTGACTATAAAAATGACATGGGTGTGAAAAGGGTTGCCTATTTTGACGCTCAGGCTCAGGAAAACCGTATGAAATATTCCGAAATGCTTTTGACATGGAAGAATCAGTATACGGAAATGACGGTAGGTGAGGACCCTTCGCTTGTTTTAATAGACCTTGAAAATGAAAACCAACCCTCATGGATGTTTTCATTTGCCGCAAAATATGATTATTACAAAAAAGAGCTGAGTACACTTCTTCTTGACTGGCTGCGCAGGGAATACGGAACAGACGAAGCCGTTATTAAAGCATGGACCGACAATACCGGAAAAAAAGCACTTATGGACGGCGAAAGCATAGAAAAAGGTTATATAGAAATAGCCGCGTCAATGAATAATTATACCGATGCGAGGCGTGATGATTTGATTCGTTTTGCATTTGACCTGGTTATAGATTACGGTAACAGATATACCGAACGCCTGAGAAATATAGGCATCAAAGCGCTTATTGTCCCGATGACGAATTTTGGTTCGCACGCTCCGACAAATGCCTATGCTCATGCGGTTGCAGGTGATTTCACAGATATGCATGCGTATTGGGGAGGGTTTTCCGGCTCCAGTTTTAGGACGGGGTCATACGGAAACAATATTTACACCTCAATAAATAATAATAATCTCGGAATTTTTGGTGTTCTGGCAAATACAAAGGTGTATGGTATGCCATACGTAATATCGGAATGGAACATCAGTACAACGGGCGCATTTGCATCGGAGGCTAATATGCTCATGGCGTCATACTCATTGATGCAGAATTGGAATCCGTTCTGCTTTGCCATGCACACGGATAAATTCCAAATAGATTTTGATTATCCCGATGAAATTAAAAAGGTAGAATCGGGATTGGTATATGAGGACAAAAACATTATGTTAAATGACCTTGCGGTAGACTGTAACCCGGTGAAAATGGGAACTCTGCCGGCAGCGTCAATGCTTTTCCATCGTCGCGATGTCAAAGAAGCCGACAGGGGATATTATGACCGCTACGGGGATAACGATTATTATGATGCGGACGCATATCAATTCCCGAATGATGCCGGCTATGCCATGATTGGCAAAACAAGCGCAATGTATGATGTAAAGGAATATGATGAGAGTAAGCTGGATAACGATGTTCTTTATCTTTCAAAGAAAGCAAAGAAGGACAAAACACCGTTTGTAAGCGTGACGGGCGAAATGTCGACGGATATTAAAAATCGGATATTCAAGGTTAATACCGAGCGTTCTCAATCGGCAATAGGACATACTTCAGGAACGGTGCAGGAACTTGACGACGTTAAGTTTGAAATGGATAATAACTTCTCGTCATGCACACTCACATCGCTGTCAAAGGATGAACCGATATATTCATGCGATAAGCTGCTTCTGACCGCTGCGGGTGATCATAGAAACAGCGGCGAGGTGCGTTCAAATGATACGAAAAGAATATTAAAAGCAGGACACGCGCCGATACTTGTCGAACAAATAACAGGTAAGGTAACGCTGAAATCAAAGGATGATTTCGAGGTATATACGCTCTCCTCGAGCGGAAAGCGTGTCGACAGAGCTATGACCCGTAAGGATCAGGACGGAAACACGGTTATTTATTTGCAGCTTGACGACCATTGTATGAACTATGAAATTGTTCGTACAAAGAAAAACGGTGAATCAAAGCCGAATGAAAAGATTGTATTTCCCCAAAACAAGATTGAGCCGGTATTTACCGATGTGGGCTTTGACCACTGGGCGAACAAGGAAATAACCCGTCTTGCACTGCTTGAAAAAATTGACCTTAACTGGGGCGGTGAATTTAAGCCGGAGGAAAATCTGACAAAGGGTACTGCCTTGAAATGGATAGCGGTATCTTCGGATTTAACCAATAAAAAGTCAACATCAAATTTTGCCAATATTAGGGAAAACGATCCCGATAAAAAAATCATGGCTCTTGTAAAAACGTATGAATTGGCAAAGGGCGATGAGAACGATAATATAGACAAAGACGAGCCGATAACCCGTGCGGAACTCATGACCGCAATGGAAAAAGCAATAAATGCTACGGGGCAGAACAAGTCCGGTATTACGGGAACGGAAAAAGCATCATATTCCGATTGGAACGAAGTGCCGGAGGAAATGAAAGATTCGGTAGAATTTATGCTTGCACAGAGATATGTGAAAGATTTATGGCAGGGCAGTATAGAGCCGCAAAAGCCGGTAACGCGTGCCGAGCTTGCTCACATTCTGTTCGGAATGTTATGGTATTAAAAAAGGGCGTCGCTGCAAGACGCCCGCCGGGCTTTCCGCAAACGGAAAGGATAAAAGCGTTGTTAATATATTGATGTCAATATATTAAAATATTAATAAAAATTTTAAGGAGGCAACAAAAATGCTAAGTAACAAATTAAGACGCGGAAGTGCAATTATTTCAACTGCCGCAATTGTGTTAACCTCTGCGGCTGTACCGGTATCGGCTAAGAAAGCCGTAACGAAAACCGAGCCGGTTATAACTACGGTTATCAACGAGAATTTTGACAGCTATGAAGTTAAAGACTATGCAGACCTCACAAACCAATTAAAGGATTTTGAAGCTAATTCCGACATCAGCTATAAGCATTATGTGGATTGGGATTCCAAGGCAAGAAAAATGGCAATCGAGGCTGACGATACAGAGGGCAAAAACGGCAATATTCTTGCTTTCGATAACAACTGCGGTATCAAGCTTAATTTTGATAATCCGAACGGTTCAACACCGGTAAACGAGGGTGATGTTGTAACAATAAGCTTCAGATACAAGTTTGCTACCAATAATCAGAAAATAAAGATAAACCTGAATAATAATACTTCGGGAAGGTATATGAAGAAAAGCGGAAAAAGTAATGTAAACGGCAATGCGCAATGGGGTTCGCAGTCCTGGTCAGATACACAAAAATCAAGACTTGCGGTTCTTGACCTTGATGCGGGCGATGATAAGGGCGGTAATCATGAATATCCAAACATGGCTACATATCATGTGGCTGAATATGATAGGTGGAAAGAAGAAACAATCACCAAAGATGAATGGCATACCATGACCATTACAATCAATACCAAAGACAGCAGCAAGGAAGATACACAGACTATAAAAGTTGCAAGTGACGACGGTTCATATTTCTATGGACTGTATGATGCAAATTATACCGGAGCTGATGACAGCACGTATGATCGTTTTACCGAAATAAGCTCATTCCAGTTAGATACATACGGATGCAGCAACAGAACAGAGGGAGGTACCGATTACATCAGTATAGATGATGTTTCGGTAACGGTAGAAGGTAAACGGGAGGTGACGGAATACCTGTCTGAGCTTGATACAACACTCATAAACGAGGATTTTTCAGACCTTACAGCATCAGAAACCGTGAAAGATAATTGGTCGAAAGACGTACGTGCAGATTTAGCAGGTACAGGATTTAAATATGGTCTGTATGGAGGCGGTGTTTCTGTCGGAAACGTATATAATGATACTGAAAAAGCACTGAGCATTACTTCAAATAAGGATGCGTGGAACTGCTTTGCGCTGTATGCTGACTGCGCCGAACAACAGATTGCTCCGGGCGGAATTTTAAATATTTCATTTGACTATTATCAGACATCATCAAATAAAATGTGCGTAATGCTTCAGGGTATCGGCGAAAATGGCGTAGCATATAAGTCTATAAAATCAACTAACCGGTATGATACCAATTACAATGCCACTGATGGCTGGCAGACTAATGATACAAATATTCAGACCGCTTCTAAAAAAGATAATAAAGCGAAAATTGCAGTAACAGGTCATCATGCGTTGGCGAATGAATGGCATCCGGCGGAGATGCTTTCACCGGTGGCGGCTAATACAGGCGGTAACACCGCACAGCGTACTTTTAATGCAGGTAAATGGTATACAGTAGAAATAAGCATTGATACAAAGAATGAAAAATTTGACGGTAAGCAGACCATGTCACTTAAATATAAGGAGAGAGGAACAGATACATACAGTCAGGAATATTTTGGTTATCTTGATGCAGATGCCTCAACACTTGGAACAGTAGACGCTCTCACAAGCTTTAAAGGCTTTGACATCGGCATAGAGACATTTAAAGAAGATACAAGCATATATGTTGATAATGTAAAAACAAACATTCAGAAGCCCGGATATGAATTATGGGGCGCAGCGTCAAACGGTCATGAAGCAGACGGCAAGTTTATACAGGGACAGGATATGTATATAAAAGCAGCGGCAGATCCGTCATCATTTAAGGAAATAACAATGAATGAGGACGGCACTGAGATAAGCAAAATAGAGGATAAGAATACAGATATGATGCTTATTGCCGCACTTTATGACACTGATGGCAAACTTATCGGAACAGAGCTTGCAAATAAGACGCTCAGCTCAGCCGATCCGTATATTGAAACAGGAGAATTTAATACAAAAAATGCCAAAACAATAAAGACATTCCTTTGGGAGTTACAAAGTATAAAACCATATCTCCAATCAGAAACATTTGAAGCAGCAAATGATTGAAATACAATCGAAAGCGCCGGCTGCGTTTTTGCAGCCGGTGTTTTCGGAAGAACCTCCGATGATATTGTGACGGCAATGACGGGTGAAACCGAAAACGAAAAGGCTTTCACATCGCAATATGTGCATACTGCGGAGCCGATGGAGAGTGGCGTGAAACATCTCTCTTTCAGTACCGCCGTAAGCGGTGACGTTTATTTGGAAACGGATTTTCTTGCCGGAAATGATTCGGAAAGAGTCTTTAAAAACAAAATACTTTCAATATCCGCAAACGGGTATCCGAAATTTTTCGGTGCGGGAATATATACAAAGCAGCTTATACAGAATAAGTGGTATCTTGTGGATATTATCCTGAATACCGAAACGAAAAAGGCACAGCTTTATATCGACGGTGAAAGGCTGGCAAATGTGAATTTGCCTGATTTTCCGGCAACTGATATAAAGCGTGTGTTGTTTGTTAAAAAGGGTTGGAAAACGGCATATGTGACCGATATATCATTTACCGCAGAGGATTGCGATCCTTCTGTTTTGGTAATGAGCAACAGTCCGTATTATGCAAATACAATTTCGGATAAAAGCGGAACAATAGGCATTTATAATAACGAGAACGGCGCACGATTTGTTTCAAAGCTGAGAATCAGCGGTGCGTCCGATGCGGTTCTTTTAAACGAAAACGGAACCGAAACGAGTGATATGTCGGAAAATAAATATCTGAGAGTTACCACAGATGAGGGCAAAAAGCTGTATTATATAATGAAAAACGGAAATAACAAATACCTTTCATCTCTGGACGATATAAATGTTTCCGACAGCGTAAACCGCGACACGGAAGGCTTTTATGTGTATAAACAACCGCAGCTTGAAAAGATTAAGGGCAGCGCTCTTGATGTCAGCTTTCTTCTCGATGCCCCTGCCGGAAAAAATGGCTTTGTGGAGCGTTTGGGGGATAGATTTATACTGAGCGGCACAAGAAAAGAAATTAAATTCTGGGGTACAAACCTTTCGGACAAGGATTTATTCCTTGAACATTCGGATGCGGAAAAAATGGCGGACAGAATTGCGCAGATGGGATTTAACATTGTACGTATTCATAAGTTTGATACTTCCTATCTTGAAAATGTAATTCGCATAAATCCCCTTACAAACAAGCCTGAGCTTGACGAGGAGCAAATGGATAAGCTTTGCTATTTCCTTGCCGAGCTTAAAGAAAGAGGAATATACTGGGATATAAATCTCTATTTCGATCGGCAGATTTATGACGGAGATGATGTAGATTATCACGATACGGCGGAGATGTTTCCGGCAAGCTACTGGAACCAATCGCTTATTGATGTTCAGAACGGGTTTGCCAAGGATATTTTAGGCTATACAAATCCGTATACGGGTTTAAGGATAGCAGATGATCCGGCGCTTGCGTTGGTGGATATGGTTAACGAAAGAACCATATATGTCAATGAAGTGGAAAATACGGGCAGATATTACGATGAGCTCAACAATAAGTTTACCGCATGGCTGAAAAACAGATACACGGACAGAGACACGCTGAAAACTGCATGGGAATATACTCCGAACTGGTGGTTTGGCACAGGTTTGCAGGATGACGAAGATCCATGGACGGACGGAAAAACGGTAAAGGTGATGGACGTTAATAAAGAAGGAACAACAATATGCCGAGGACGTGCAACAGCCGGACGATGTGCTGATACAAATAAGTTCCTTTGCGAGCTGGAATCAAGCTACTATACACAGCGTAAGGAATATCTTAAAAATACCGTAGGCGTAAAATGCCCGATAACGGGCGGTACAGTATTCTCGTCAAATCAGATTGAAACCAATTATGCGCTTACAAAAACAGATTTTATAAGTAACCATATATATTGGGGCAACTGTTCGGGATATGTTACCGAATCGAAAAAAACATTTAACGGACTTTCACAGCTTGAGAGCGATTCATTTGGAATTATCGGTTATACCTCAAAGACAAGGATTTATGGAATGCCTTACACTCTCGACGAGTGGAATCACGGTAATCCGAATGCCTATACAGCGGAAGGACCGTTTCTTACATCAGCGTACAGCAGACTTAATAATTTAAATGCTTTTTCGTTCAATTTTAATGCAAGCGAATATATCGAGGGAATAAATAATGATGATTACACGTTTGTAAGCCCATATAATCAGTTACAGTATCCGCTTGGCGTGGTTAAAAATCCGGTTGCCGAAGCGGTATATCCGGCAGCGTCTGTAATGTTCCAAAGGGGCGACGTGGCGGAGTGCGAAACCGGGTATTACGAAAGCGTAAAAGAAACTGACATCGGCAAAGCACCCGATTTTAACAAGTCGTGGGTTACAATCAATATGCTCCCCAACAGAAACAACGCGTTGAGAGGTCTTATAGGCAAGACGGGAAATGTGTATGACATAAGCGGCTTAAACAGCGGCTTATCAAATGACGAGCGCATAAAAAATGCGGCAGATGAAGCCGTAAACGGTGATAAGAAATTCACCTCTTTAACGGGAGAGCTTACAACCGACCTTAATAAAAAGATATTTACTGTCGATACAGCCGGAACACAAGTCGTTTGCGGATTTATCGGAGGAAATACAATTTCTCTTGAAAATATCAATGTTAAGGTAAACAATTCATATGCTGCCGTTGCAGTAACGTCAATAGAAAGTAATTATGCAGACATACGCTCAGCAAAACGCTTGCTTTTAACAATGGCGGGCGAAAACAAGAACTATGGTCAGATAGTTGAAGAGGATGCCGAAAAAGGCAAGCGGCTTTCAACAATCAGAATCGGCGGCAGGGCGCCTGTTTTGGCAGAACAGATTACGGGCGAAATCACATTAAAGCTTGACGGTGATTATACAGTCTATCCTTTGACATCATCGGGCGAGAGAAAATCCCCGATAGAATTAACCAAGGTAGATGACGGATTCAAATTTAATGTAACCCATGATATGGAAACGATGTATTTCGAAATTATCAAAAATTAAAAATTCAGCCGCAGGGGAAGTCTTTTGACTTCCCCTGCGGTGCAGATAAAAAGGAGAAAAGAATATGTACTATCCCAAAAGTAAGGACAAGGAATTATCCGATGAGCTTTTCAAACACCCGACAAGCGAATACAGAGCAACTCCGTTCTGGGCGTGGAACTGTAAGCTTGAGCCAAAAGAATTATGCCGCCAGATAGAAATATTTAAGAAAATGGGATTCGGCGGCTTTTATATGCACTCCCGTGACGGACTTGACACGGCATATTTAGGCGATGAATTTATGGAGGCGGTAAAACGGTGTGCCGATAAAGCCAAAGATGAAAATATGCTTGCCTGTCTTTATGATGAGGATAGATATTCATCGGGATTTGCAGGAGGACTGCTTACAAAAAACAGACGTTACAGTGAACGTCAATTATTATTTACGCGTGAAAAAAAGGAAAGCGACAGTGACAGAGAAAATTCGTCTGCAACCGGAGGAAGATATCTTGAAGCTGTTTACGATATTATATTTAACGAAAATAAAGAGCTTGAAAGCTTTAAAATTATGGATGAGAATGATACTCCGCAGGGCGAAAAGTGGTATGCGTATTCGCAGATAGTACCGCCCAGAGCGTGGTTTAATAACGAAACCTACGTTGACGCTTTTTCAAAGGAGGCGCTTGATAAATTTATAGAAATTACACACGAAAGATACAAAAATATTGTCGGAGATATGTTCGGGAGAGTTGTTCCGACGATATTTACAGATGAAATACTTTATTCGCCGATACTTTTGCAGACGAAATCCGGCAGCGGAGATGCGTATCTTCCATGGAGCATAATAATGGCAGATAAATTCAAAGAGGAATTCGGTTCTGAAATTTACGATATTCTTCCGGAGACTGTCTGGGAGCTTTCGGGCAGAAGAAAATCCGCCAACAGAATCTTGCTGCATGATTTCTGGCAAAGGCTTTTCAATACTGCATTTTTGAAGAATGTCGGTGAGTGGTGCAGAAATAACGGAATAATGCTTACGGGGCATATGATGCGTGAAGAAACTCTCGCAGGACAGACAAACGGAAACGGTGAGGTTATGCCGGCATATCGTTACATGGATTTACCGGGTATGGATATGTTCGCGAACAATTATCATTATACCTGTGCAAAACAAGTACAGTCAATTGTTCATCAGGACGGTAAAGAGGGAATGACTTCGGAGCTTTACGGCGTTTCAAACTGGAATTATGATTTCAGAGGTCATAAAAATCAGGGTGACTGGCAGGCGGCTTTGGGAGTAACAATAAGAGTTCCGCACCTTGCGCCCGTTTCCATGAAAGGTTCTGCAAAAAGAGATTATCCGCAGTTTTTTTCGTATCAGTCGCCCTGGTATGAGCGTTACAGTTATATGGAAAATCACTTTGCACGGCTTAACACGGCTTTAACAAGAGGTAAGGCCGTTGTAAAGGTTGGAGTAATTCATCCGATAGAAAGCTGCCATATGAATTACGGCCCGAGTGACAAAACATCAGATCATATAAATGGGCTTGACGCCATATTTAAAAATGTGTGTGAATGGCTGCTTGAAGGACAGATTGATTTTGATTACATAAGCGAATCGGAGTTACCGAATATGGCAGGAGAAGTGTCGGATTTTCTGGAAGTCGGGCAAATGAAATACAGCGCCGTTGTTGTTGCCGGCTGTGAAACATTACGGCAAACGACTTTAAATATCTTGAAAAAACTTCACGCAAACGGCGGTAAGGTTGTATGTGCCGGAGCAGCTCCGCAGTATTTGAACGGTATAAAATCAAGCGAGCCGAATGAATTCTTTAATGAAACGGTTCACGTTCAGCTTGACAAGTACAGTCTTATAAACGCTCTCGAAAGCGAAAGGCTTATTAAAATTACAGAGTCGGATATGTCATTAAGCAATGACTGCGTTTATCAGCTGCGTATGGATAATTCGTGTTTGTGGCTCTTTATTGCGCCGATGAAAAGACTTAATCGTGAACATAAAAATGATGTTGTTGTAAATCGGAGAACGATAAGGATAAAGGGCGAATATACACCCGTTATATATGATACTCTGTCCGGCGAAACAAATATGGCGGATTTTGACGTGAGGGACGGCTATACATACGTATACTACACCTTCTTCCAGTCAACAAGCCTGCTTTTAAGGCTTAATCCGTTTACAAAAGCATCTCACAGGGCAGTGCGGAAAAGGGAAGAATTAATCAAAAAAGAATTTATATTCGGTAAGGTTAGCTGCAAGCGGACAGAACCGAATGTTGTTCTTTTGGATGCCGGTGAATACAGAATTAACGGCGGAGAATACCGCGCTTATGAAAATATAAGAAAGATATACAAAAATGTTTTAAAGGAGCTGGGTTACAGTCCTTCCTGTGCCGAAGCCGAACCGTGGACAAGGGCTGTGTGGGATAAGCCGCATACGGTGGAACTAAAATTTGAGTTTTACAGCGAAATTGAATTAAGCGGCGCAAGGCTTGCCTGTGAAAACGGGGAGGAAAGCCTTGTAACGCTAAACGGTACAGCCGTAAATATGGCGGCTGACGGATATTTTACGGATAAAGCCATAAAAACATATCCGCTGCCGAATATAAAAGAGGGCAGAAATGTAATTGATGTAACAATCCCATTCGGTGAATATTCGGATCTGGAGAATTATTTTATTCTTGGTGAATTTGACGTAAAACTTGACGGAACGGAAAAAACTATTACAGTGCCGACATTCAAGCATGGATTCGGCGATGTATCGGTGCTTGGAATGCCTTTCTACGGCGGAACGCTCAGATATGCCATGGATATAATGACGCCTGAGGATTGCGATGCGTATCTGACATTAAGCTCGTTCGCCGCACCGTGCGCGGCGGTAATATTAGACGGTGAAGATATAGGAACGATTGCCTTTTCGCCGTATAAGATAAAACTTAAAAATCTCAAAAAAGGAAAGCACAGGCTTGAATTTATTGTATACGGAAATCGTCACAATTCATTCGGGGCAGTGCATATGGTGACGTTTGAGGAGGTATATATTAATTCTTGCAGCTGGAATTTTGAAACGGATGACAGATGCAATTATAAATATGAATACGAGCTGAGAAGATTCGGGATTATAGCAAGCCCGAAGATAGAATATATTAAGACTTTTTGATCTGATAAAATCAGTATTTTACGGAAAATGTAACACAGTCTTGGATTTATTATATCAAAATCCAAGACTGTGTTTATACATTACCAGAAAGATACAAATTCTTTTTCATGACATACGCGTGTGAGCGCCTCCATAAAGTAATAATCTCCCCATATGCAGGCTTCGTCAACACCCAAATTGTGCGGTACCGAATATACCGCATGGTCAAGAACGGACTCTTTATCATCTGCCGAAAGATAATTTTCGCACAGGGACAGAAGAATTTTATCCGCCGATTCCGTATAATAACAGTGCTCCGCGGCCGGCGTAAAAGAAGCAATTTCAAGAAGTCCGCATACGGCTATGGCGGCAGCGGAGGAATCGCGCGGTTCTGCGTCTTTATCATTGAAACACAAATCCCAGTATGGAACGTTATCGGCAGGAAGATGCTTCATAAAATAATCGGCGGCACGCTTGGCGGCATTTAAAAATCTTTCATCCTTTGTGTATCTGTAACTTATGGCAAAGCCGTAAATTGCCCAAGCCTGTCCCCGAGCCCATGCACTGTCATCGCTGGAACCCTGAGCGGTCTTGCCGTAAAGCGGCTTGCCGGTATCATAATCGAAAAAGAACGTATGATATGTGGAATTATCGGGACGGAAAATATTCTCCATAGTCGTAACGGCGTGATTATATGCAATCTGATAAAATTTTTCATCTCCGGTCACTTCGGCAGCCCGGTACAGAAGCGGTATGTTCAGCATACAGTCAATAATCAGGCGGTGCGCGTTTCTGTCATGAATATCTCCCCATGCCTGAATAAATTTTCCCTGCGGACAGTATCTTTCAGCCAAAAGCCGTGCCGCCGTGAGCAATGTATCTTTATAAATTTCCTCCGACGTAAGCGTATAACCGGCAACTGCCGACAGCGAGTATAAAAATCCTATATCATGATGGTTCAGATTTCTTACCTGTCTTAAACGCTGACGAAATTCCCACATCTGCATATCAATGTTCTTTTTAATTGCTTCGTTTTTTGTTATCAGATAGTCAAGCCATAACATTCCCGTGTAAAAGCTTTCCGTCCAGGAACCGCCCTGCGAAATCGAATAAATTCCGTCTTTGGCGGTATCACTCGGATCAACGGAATCGTATTTTTTTCCGTTTGACAGAAGCTTGCGGTGAATTTTGTTTAAAGTGTCTGTATAAATTTTTCGGGTATTCATAATAATCTCCATTCTGCCGATTTTGGCGGCGTTATTATTTTGTATAAATATATCTTATCACGGAACAGAAAAAAATCAACGTACAGAATTACACAATAAAAGTACAGTTTATATCATTACAAATCGGAACACAGAGAATAATTTTTATAAAAATTCAGGACAGTTTTTATGAATAAACAGCCGAAAATACGCTTAAAAGTGCGGATTAAAGGGAACAGACGATGTTTTTGGCAGGTTGACAGGCGAAAAGAGTATATGATATAATTTAATATATGACAGGTGATTTATCGGGGAGATGATTAGTATGAAATACAGAGCAGGCATTACCGCGGCGGCGATTGCAGCAATATTTTGCTGCATTTGTTCTGCTTGCGCAAACAAGAATAAAAATTCATCAGAGGTTGCTTTGACATATGCCTGCACTGTCGGCTATAATTCCGAAACGCCGTTTGTGAAAGAGCTTGAAAAAAAGACCGGAATCAAACTGGAATATGTAAATGTTTTCGGCGGTGATGTGAACATTAACGAAAAAATGCGTCTGCTGTACCTTACGGAGAGCCTTCCCGATATTATAGAAAACACATGGTCGCGGGTTGAGGGCGGAGCGATGGGGGCTTATCGGAGCGGATATATACTCCGCCTTGACGAGCTTATGAAGCAGTATTCGCCGAATTTATGCAAATATCTTGACGAACATCCTCAGGCAAAGAAGAACGTATATTTTGCCGACGGTGAGAATGACGGATATTATTTGTATCCGTTTATACGCGGTGACAGCAGGCTTATGGTGTACAACGGTTTGTGCGTGCGTTCGGACTGGCTTGAAGAATGCGGACTTACGCTTCCCGAAACCCTGGACGAATGGCACAATGTGTTGCAGAACTTCAAGACAAAATATAACTGCAAAACTCCGTTGGGATTAAATGCGCATAATCCGATGTTTTTATACGCATATGGAATTATTAACGATTTTTACATAAATAACGGAGAAGTCATGTACGGATACAGCCAGCCGGAATACAAGGAATATCTGCAAATGATGAATAACTGGTATAATGAGGGATTGTTGGGCGAAAATTATCCGAATGAAGCCTATGATTCCAATTATATGGGAGGATTTGAAGACGGGCTTTTCGGGGCTTCATACATAAGTACAGGATACGATATGGGAAGTATATTAAAAAACGGAATCAGTATTGAGGGAACTTCTGTGCCGGTAAAAAGCAAAGGACAGCGTCCGTTTTCGGGACACTATGACGCGGATATGGTAAATGTAGGCGCTGCGTCGATTTCGACGGACTGCAAAAATCCCGAAGCGGCGGCGCGTTTGCTTGATTTCGGGTACGGTAAGGAGGGTATGCTTCTTTATAATTTCGGCGTAGAGGGAGAAAGCTACGTAATGTCGGAGGAAGGCCCGAAATATACCGATTTAATTACAAAAAGCCGCAATACGGGCGATGAGATGAAAAAATATCTCAGAGCCTTGAATTCGGGGCCTTTTGTTCAGATGTGGGAGTATATGGAGCAGTATGCCGCGCGGCCGGAACAGAAGCGTGCGCTTGAACGCTGGTCGCAGACCGACGCCGCGGCGCATAGTCTTCCGGAGCTTACTTTTACCGAAGAGGAAAATAAAATCCTTTCGCAGCTCTCGTTTAACAGCTATGCTCGTGAGATGGAGCTTAATTTCATTCTAGGAATTACCGATTTATCGCAATATGATAATTATTTAAAAGAGCTTTCTTACAGAGGTGCGGATAAAGCATTGGAGATATATCGCGGCGCATATGCGCGCTATTGCAGCAAATAAGTCTTATGCTTTGCGAAAGGAATGATTAATGGGAATGAGAATAATAGGAAAAATATCCAGAAAAAGCATTTTGACAACATGGCTGATGTCATATCTGCTGGTTCTTTTTCTGCCTGTTCTGCTTGGTTCTGCCATACTTTTTCAATCGGGAGTTATGGCGCGCAAGCAGCTGGAATATTATAATAATTCGGTGTCGGCGCTGCTGATAACGGAAAATGACAGGATTATAGTGGAGCAGATGAAAGCGGCGGTTACAGCTTCGACCGATGATGAAATACAGCAGGTAATGCGCATGAAAAAACCGCTGAGCGCTGCGGATCATAAGGCTTTGTATCAGCTCAGGGAAAAAATGAGAAATTACAGTCTGCAATTTTACGGAGGTAACAGCAATCAGAAGTTTTTTATATTTTTCAAAGACATAGATTGTGTGGTAAATTCGAGTTATGTATGCGGAGCGGAGCAGTTTTACAGCCGCAACTATTCAAAAACGGACGGCGGCTTTGAAGAATGGATGTCGCTGCTGTCGCAGAGCGAACCGGTATATTTCAGAAAAATATCGGAAAGCGGGGCGGAAAGGCTTTGCTACGCCATGCCGATAGATGCGTTCGGGAAAAGTGTATTTGTGGTCGAAAGAGACCTGCCGGATTTAAGCAAAACAATATCGGGGCGGATAAACGAAAGCCTTATGTCGGAATGGGCGACCTTTACGGGTAACGGCGATATGATTTTCTGTACCGATGAATTTAATAAGCTGTCCGATGAAAAACTTGCGGAATTGGTAAAGCACAAAAACGGAATGGTAAATATAGGAGGAAAAAGATATTATTTATGCACGCAGATTTCCGATGAAACGGGGCTGAAATATCTGACGGCTGTTTCGGATATTGCATGGAACAAGACGCTTTTAAGTATGCGTGTGTTCGGCGCGTGTATGCTGCTTATTTCCGTAATCGGGGGACTGATTTTTATTTTCTTTGCGATGCGCTATAATTATATGCCTATTAAAGAAATTCTGTCAAATCTTCACGGTCAGATGCCGATAAACGACGACACCGCTCAAAATGAACTTGAAATTATCCGTGAAGCGGTATCGGATGTAATGAATGAGTATATACGCGTAAGCAAGCAGGCAGATGTTCAGGCAGGCGAATTGAAGAAACAGGTCATATACAATATGCTGCTCGGACAGGCAAGGGCGGCGGATTTAAACAATTCAAACTTTGCCGGAAAAAGTTTTGCGGTGGCATTGTTTGAGTTTGACGATTTTACAAGGCTGTTTGAGGGCGAGGAAAATATAAGCGAGGCGGAAAAACTCAGAACCGTAATATTTATGCTCGAAAATATTGTAAGAGATGTTTTCAATGACGGAATTAAAGGATATGTTGCGCGTGTTGACAGCAGGGCGGCGCTGCTTTTGGCGATGGACGACACCGAAACGCCGCAGAAGCGTAAAACGCAGCTTTTTGAATCGCTTCTGGATATTAAAAGATTTATGAAAGAAAATTTGTATGTATCGCTTTCGGTATCGTTAAGTGGTATAGTCAGCGGCGCCGAACGCATCGAAGCGGCGTATCGCGAGGCGAGCGAGGTACAGCAGTATAAATTCTATCTGGGAACGGATGTAATTATAACAGGTGATGACATTTCGGCGGCAAAGGACGGTTGTTATGCCTATTCAATGGAAAATGAGCAAAAGCTCGTAAATTATATAAAAACGGCGGACGAAGAAAAGGCATTGGCTTTGATAGACGGAATTTTTTCGGAAAACGATTTGTCATTGGATATGCTCAAATGTCTTGCATACAGCATGGTAGGCACGATATTCCGTATTGCGGACAATGACGGCGACGAGGAATTTAAAAAACTTGCCGAAAATCTGCTTGATTTTGAAACGATTATTGACCTTAAAGAAAAGCTGTTCGCGGCAGTGCGTGAGCTGTGCGGACATTATCAGCCGAAGAAAGGCGACTTGCTTTGCGCAAGGGTTAAAAAGGTTGTTGAGGAGCAGTACAGCAACCCCGAATTATCCGTGGCGTATATAGCGGATATTCTGGGAGTTCGGTATGTTTATCTGTCGGCTTCGTTCAAGAGCTTTATGGGCGAAGGTGTTTTGGAATATATCAGCCGCGTCAGAATAGATAAGAGCAAGGAGTTTTTAAGAGACCCGCTTATGTCGGTCGAAGATGTGTCGGCAAAGGTTGGGTACACAACAAGCAAGACTTTTATACGTGTGTTTAAAAAACTTGAAGGAGTTACTCCGGCAAGTTACAGAAAACACGCCGTAATCGAAGCACAAAAATAAATAACGTTCGGGGCGGTTTGTTTGGCGGTCGGTTTATGCCGTAACGCAGCAGCAGCCCCGTTTTTTGCGCCCTTTTTTAAAAATTGGGGTATAAATCAATATATTTGAATCTTGATAATCATATAAAATTCACTTATAATAAACATATAAAGTTGCACAGCTGCCGCAGGAGACGGCTAAGGTGCAGTAACAGGAGGTTTAAGCATGAAAATAAAATTGAACAGATTTTTGGCAGGAGCCTTGACCGTATGCTTTATGATTCCTCAGACGGGATTTGCCGTAAAAGCAGAAACGGAAAATCCGCCCTCTGCGGAAGATACGGTCTTGGAAACGATACCTGAAACAACTGAGGAAACAGAAACTTCCGAAGACAATTTTGAAATTATGCCGATTCGGGAAACGGAAGAGAGCGGTGAAGAAAAAATTCTTGCAAATGCCGCGTTGAGTGACCGTGAGGCAGTGGAGGCGGATTTGGCGGAAATTACCGAGGAAAGTATTTTATCCGTTCCTCTTGCGGACGGATATTTGGTCGATCCTCTGGAGCTTGACACGATAACGGAGGGTAAAAACGGAAGTACCGTTACATGGACAACGTCCGATGAAGAAATTATATCGAAAAAGGGCGAATTGACCAGACCTGCCGCAGATACGATTGTAACCGTAACAGCAACGGCAAGTCTCGGAGAGGACAAAGCGGAAAAAAGCTTTGAATTTAACGTTGCAGGACAATCCACCGATATAGACGGCATGCCCGGCAATATATATCCGGTATATTTCGACGGATTTTACCGCAGCGACAAGATAGACAGCAGAATAAAAACCTCGCGCTTTATTGACGGAGACACGATGCAGATTGAGAACGGAAAGCTGAAATTCAACAGAGTAAAATGGAGCTCCTCCGAGGCGGCGCTGTCGTTTTATCCCGATGAATCGGAAAATACAATGAGCGGAACGTTCATCACTCAGTACACGCTTACAAAGAACGTCGGCGTAGTGCGAATGCGAATGTATAACGCCAACTGGAATTACATAACGCAGACTGAATGGGCGGGTGATACGCTTTCGATTCAGTACAGAGATCCGTCGGATTTATCAAAAATAACCAATATAAGTCTTGACGCTCCGTCCGGCACATCGCTGAAATTTACAATCCTTGTAAATCTTAACGATTCCCGCCCGACATTCAGTATGTGGATTAACAACAAAAACGTGCTGAACGAAGTGATTTCCGCAATGGATTTCAGTCCGGCGGCATTCAAGTGGATTCAGTTTTACAATATGCAGTACGGAAATTACGGCGTCGGCTCGTATACGGTAGACAATTTCGGGTTTTACAGGATTCTGCCCGAAATGAGCGATAAGGAAAGAGTAAAGAAGGACATAGAAGTTATTACGTATTCCTCACTTATCAAGGGAACAACTCCGATGGACGGAACGGTATATTCGGACTTAAATCTTTCCCCGTACGGCAAAAACGGAAGCCGCATCATATGGTCGTCCTCAAACGAGGATTATATAAAGAGTGACGGTACGGTTATCCGTCCTGCCGATAGTAACGAAGAAGTCACTTTAAAAGCAAAGGTTATTTCGGGTTCTTATTCGGAGGAAAAGGAAATAACGCTGACGGTACTGGGTGAGAATGTTGTGCTTGACGATTTGCCCGTGCCGTATGACGGATATATTATAAACAATACCTTTGACAGTGAGGAAATGGAGAACAAGCTTGTTACAAATACTGCCGGAGGCGGAAAGGTTGAAATTAAAGACGGAACGCTGAACATAGTGAAAACGGGTTCGGGAAGCTCAGCGGTAGGCGCGTCGATTTATCACGGAGCGAGCGAAACGGACGCAGTAACCGGTATTATAGGCATTGAGTTTGATGTTGAAAGAGAAGCGGGCAGATCCGTGCAGATACGAAGCATGGATCCGAGCGGACATTTGTATTATACTATGGGCTGGGGCAATGGTTCTATGGATGCAAACTATTCCAATGATCCGAATAAGGACGGCAGCTTTGCGTTCTTTCCTGTGGACGCGGGAAACAGCGCGCATTTCAACATGATGTTCGATACGGCAAACAGCACATATTGGCTTTGGGTAAACGGTCAGCTTAAAGTTTCGAGAAAGTATTCAAGAAACACGGGAACGACCTCTCTGGGGTATACAATGTTTTATATAGAGTCTGCAAACTCTGTAAATATTGATAATTATCGCGTGTATAACGCATTGATGCCGCAGGCGCTGCGGCTTGGATTTGACCTTAATGAATTTTCGGAGGAATTGCTCTATACGGAGCCTTCTCCGGCAAAGGGCATAATAAAGGCAAACCTTAATTTGCCGAAACAGCTTAAATATTATACAAATATAGAATGGTCGAGCAGTGATCCCGACATAATCAATCCTGACACAGGCGAGGTAAAAAGACCTGTTGATACTGATTTTGACCCAACGGTCACTTTAACGGCAAACTTTGAAAACAGCGGCATGACGGAGAAAAGAGAGTATACTTTCAGAGTTCTGAGAGATTTTTCAAATCAGGACAGCGTTATGCGCGAGGAGGTAAATTCACTCGGATATGACGACATTACCTCCCAAAACCGTGATGAGATAAAAACCTCTCTCAACCTTTTGGAAAAAGGCTTTTACGGGCATGACATAACATGGAGCACGAATAATGCCGCGGCAATAACAAGCAGCGGACGCGTCATAAGACCGAGATTTGATGAAAATGACGCAAAAGTCACCCTTACGGCGACAATCGGAGAATATTCAAAAACGTTTGAATTTACGGTGAAAGCAGACGATGCTCCGGCAGATCCGATGTACACGTCAGACGAGGACTTTTTCGGTGTGTGGAACGGAAACTCATTTGTCAAAACACCGCAGCTGGACTATTCATACAGCGGTCTGGAAAAAACGAAGGAGTGCGTAAAAAGAGGAGATTACGCAGCGGCAAGGGAGGAACTTCTGGCATATTTCCGCAAAAGGAACATACCGTCTCCGCAGCTTTTGGGTACTCGTAAGAGCGGTTGGGTTGATTCTCGTGCCGACGGAATATTTGAGCTTGGCGAGGAAGGCTCATATTACAAGGGAGCGGCGGTCATTACCTCGAATGATTATGAACCGATAACGATTTCCCTGGATAATCCAAAAGGTATTTCAAAAATTAAGGATAAGGGCTTTGAAATCTTGGCGGCATATAACGAGTGTACGGCGGCATACATAATGGGAACTGATGCGGCTGACGAAAAAATGATTCCCGAACTTTCGCTGACCGTAAACGGAGCGCAGCGCAGCTACCGCGCGAAAAAGGCGGCGACAATCAGAGCCGGAAAGTATATAAATCAGCACGTTGAGGGCAATGCGGAGCTTACAGCGAAGATGTTCGGAGATTTTTTGGGAGACGAAACCTATCGCGTGCTGCTGAGCTTTGATTTAAGCGATATTGCGTCGGACGACACGATTAATGACGCGCAGCTTATCCTGTATGCTAAAAAGAGCGTGCCCTATGCCGAAAATAAGAAAATATATGTCATGAATGATACGTACAGCGGCTGGGATGAAAAAACGGTTTGTTGGGGAAATCTTAATTTCGTTTTGCATAATTACAACGGTCTTGAAGGCGGCAGCGACTGGAAAGGCGCAAAATGCTCCGATATAGAGTTTGCATATCAGATGCCGAGATTCATGCACACGAGAAATACTCTGACGGAATATAAATATACCGGAAATGAAAAATATGCGTACAGCATACTAAGTCAGATTATGGATTTTATATGCGATACCGGAAATAAGATGCCGTATCCGAGAAGTCTTGATACGGGACTGAGAATGCAGCAGTGGTGTGCGGTTATGAATACGCTCAAGGACAGTAAATATCTTACCGCGGATTTCTGTACGGCATTTATGAAGTATATGTATCAGAACTTCGATTATTTCCCGACGCGCGTTAATGCAACGGGAAACTGGCGAGAATACGAACAGCTTGCGGTAATTTACGCAACGGCGGCATATCCCGAGCTGACTAACGCAGAATCAACAAAGCAGGCGTCAATAGAATCGTGGAAACGCGCGTTTGACAAGAGCTTTATGGACGATGGAAGCTATATCGAGCCTACGGGCGGTTATCACCGTTCAAGCTTTGCGATGTACAGAGATTTCAAAAAAGCTTGTATCGAGTCTGGCGTTGAGCTGCCTGCCGAAATGGACGCAAAGCTCCAAAAGGCGGCATATTATATGACCCTTATGAAGGGCAGCGGCGGTGTTGTTTTGCAGTACGGCGATGAAGATGCCGGAACTATGGGTGCAAACAGCTATTCCGTTATTGTCGATTGGTATAACGACAGAGAATTTCAGTTTGTGGATTCATGGGGAAGTAAGGGGATTGAGCCCGACTGGACTTCATATCAATTCCCGGAGGGCAGATATACGCTAATGCGTTCCGACTGGGACAAAGACGCAATGTGCCTGTTTACGAATGTGCGCGGCGGCGAGGGCGGACACGACCATGCCGATGATAATGAAATAGTATTATCAAATCATGGCAAGCTGCTTTTGGTTGATTCGGGTAAGTTTACATATAACAACTATGACCCGACGAGACAGTACGGTCTTTCCACACGCGGACACAATACGGTGGTAATAAACGACACCTCGCAGAGAAACGGCTGGTCAAAAGACATAAATGAAACAAGAGGAACAATTCACCGCTGGCTGACAAACAGTAAATTTGATTTTCTGTCACAGAGCACGGCGACATATCCCGAGCATGAGCATATGAGAAGTATTCTGTTTGCAAAATCGGGGTTTGCGGTTGTATCGGATAAAATCATACCCAATAATAAAACGGCGGTAAATAATTACAAACAGTATTGGCATATGCTGCCGAATGCGAACATAACGGCAGATAATGAGAAAAAACTGATTTATTCGGATTTTTCGGACGGAAAAAATATAATTGCGGCGTCGGCAGACGATGCGGAAGCAAAACTTGAGGACGGATATTATTATTCGGGCGCGGCGGTAGATGTCAAGGTAGGTTATTTTGAAAAATCCGGCGCAGGAGATACAACTCTCGATACGGTTCTGTATTCTACCGATTATGCAACAGACAGCGTAAGCACGGAGCGTATAGACACAGGCAAGCCGACGGACAAAGCAACGGCAATGAAGTTTACAATATCCGCGAAAACAGGCAAAACGACATATTACTATCTGTACAACTATGATTTTGAAAACGGAGAAGCCGTAATGTTTGATAAATACAGCAGTGACGCACGCATAGCACTTGTAGGTGTGAACGAAAACGGAGAAACAACCGAGCTTTACATGGCTGACGGCAGTTATATAAAGCGAAACGGCGAATTTCTCATAAAAACAGGCAGCACGGCGGCAGATATTGCGTCGGAGGCAAAAGGCAGCCGACTGGAAATAGTTTCTTCGGACGAAAACATGAAACCGGAAAGCATATCCGTAAGGGGAACAAACGCAACAAAAAGTGTTCTCTTTAATAAGAAATCGAAATCGTTTTCGGTATCGGGAAATCTGATAACTCTCGGCAGCGCCGACGCTTCGGAAAAGCCGGAATCCGACCATAACAAGGACGGAATCGGCGGCGGATCGGGCGGCAGCGGCGGAAATGGCGGCGGCAATACGGGAGTAAACCCGGGCGGAAATAACGGAGAAAATCAGAATACCGATAAGAATCTGTTTAAGGATATGGAAAATCACTGGGCAAAGGAATATGTAGAATCGCTCTGCAAGGACGGAATAGTAAACGGAGTTTCGGACGATTTGTTCTGTCCCGAAAATCAAGTTTCCAGAAGTGAATTTATAGCCATGGCTATGCGAAGTATAGGAGAGGAAAGAACGGGCGAAACGGGCGGATTTGAGGACGTAAACGAAAACGACTGGTTTGCACCGTATACCGCAGCCGCTGCGGAAACGGGAATCATTTCGCGAGATACGCTGTTCAGACCGAATGACCCCATTACGCGTGAGGAAATGAGCAAAATTCTTTGCAATGTGAGCAAATATCTGAAAAAAGCGGAAAATGAAACAGCGGAACTTACTTTTGAGGACACTGCCTCAATCAGCGGCTGGGCAAAAGAATTTGTCGAATATGCTGTTGCAAACGGTCTGATGAACGGAAGAGACAATAACCGCTTTGAACCGCTCGGCAATGCAACAAGAGCAGAGGCGGCAACGGTATTGTTCAGACTTTTGAAGAAATAACAGAATTATCAGTGAGGAAAGGGCAGAGGGGCAAAGCAAAGATGTTCGGATTAAAATTTCTTTGCCCCGACACCTTTACATATTAAAATTTATTAAAAGGAGGATTTTTATTTATGAAAAAATTGATTGGAGCGCTCGCAGCAATATCCATTATTGCGGAATGTGCATTATCCGCAGTACCGGTATTTGCCGCCGGAGCAGAAGTGCAGGCAGACGCAGACGCATTGACTGTGGAAGATATTCTGAGCGTACCCGTTGACGGTAGCGGTTATCTTATAGATAACCTTGATCTTGACAGAATAACGGAGGGCGAAATCAACAAAAGCCCGATTTCATGGAGCAGCAGCGACGAAAGCATAATAAGCAGGCAAGGTATTGTTGAGCGCGGAGAAACGACCGCCGATGTAACCGTTACGGCGGCAATAGGCAGCGGCGAAGATGCCGTAACAAAGGATTTTACTTTTAAAGTTCCGGCAAAAGGCATTTCGGTAAACGGTATGCCGATGGCAGGTGAGGTAATTTATGAAGATACTTTCAGCGATGGTGTCATTGATGCGAATCATATAGAGATTTTGAAACATGCGGACAGCGATATTTTAAGTGAGCATGACGGTAAGTTTGAGATAAACAGAACAGAATGGATTAAAGACGGAACAGAGCCGGGAATAGCCATCAAGGCTTCGTCGGGAGGACAGAATACGGTTTACGAATATACGCTTGACCTCACCGACGGAAGTCATTATGTAAGAAATGCGTTTATTCCGACAAACTGGGCAGGCTTTCCGCTGTACTTCACATGGCAGGGCGAGGAAAATCCGATATATCTTAAAGACGACAAGGGTATGTCGGATCTTGTGAAAAGCGGAAAAATGAAAGTGACGGCATATTTTGATTTTGCAAACAAGCAATTCTCCGTATGGCTGAACAACGAGCTTGCATTTGAAAACACCGCATTTTTTGGCGGAAGTACCGTTGACTTTTTCAGGATATTTACGGTTACAGCGGGAAACGTTGACGGAAGGGGACGTATTCTTGTTGATAACGTAAAGGTTTACAGAGCGGAAAAGTCAAATATATTCAAAGATCTCGAAGGCATAGACGCAGATATGGGCGGCGATATAGTGTCGGTTGCTGACGGAACAAAGTATATTACAAGTAACCTCTCATTTGCCAAAACGGCAGGAGCAAACGGTTCGGAAATTACATATACAACAGACGATACCACAGCTGTCAATGAAAACGGTGTTGTTACAAGGGACATCGTGGACAGACCGGTAACGGTTACGGTAACTGCTAAGGACGCCGCGTCCGGCAGTGAATATGTAAAGAATTTCAAGTATGTTGTGCCGGGTAAGTATCATCTGATAAGCAGCGGCGGCCCGATAAAGGGAGATAAGCTGCCGGCAGGCGAGGTTCAGTGGGCAAATCCCGATACGCTTGTGTCTTACAGCAATGACGGAGAGGTAATTTCGTTCAATGCCAACTCGGGCAGCAGCTGGGGTAAGGAAAACGGATTCAGCTATATCTATAATACTCCTCTTACAGGAAAATTTATACAGAAATTATCATTCAAATCACCGGGAAAAGGAATAAGAATACGCTTAGTCAATAAAGAATACACAAAGTATCTTGAAATTATGCAGACAGACAATCTCAAAGTATGCGGTGAAACCTATACGGTAAACGGTGCAAATGTAGACCCAAGAAATAAAAATATTGACATTGAACTATTGATTGATATTGATAACCAAACCGTAACGCCGTATGTAAACGGAACAAAAATGTCGGATAAAGAAATTGCAATAAACGGTTTATACTGTATTCAGGTACTTGCTATACATTCGGGAACTTACTGGACTAACGGTACGACGGAGGTTTCAAGCCTTGCCGCATACAAAACAGCGGACGCAGCTTCATATCCGGAAATTATGAAGAGTGACGCGGTATTCGGCAATGCAGCACCGGTAGCAGGTGAAAATACAGCCGCTGTTTCAATAGCAAAAACAACAGAGGGTGAGTTGTCCGCAAATGTGATATATGCAATATATGCTGCGGACGGAACTCTTAAAGGCGTTTCGTTAGAGCCGGTAACACTCAGTCCGGATTCTCACAGGGAATATACGCTTTCCGTAACGCTTGACGCCGTAACGGGCGGCGAAACGCAAAAGGTATTTTTATGGGATAGTGCAGAAATGCCCGTTAAAACGGAGCCGTTTCCGGTACAGTAAAAGTAATCAGACGATTATAAAAATTTGAACAATCTGAAAATTTCGCGCTTTAAAGCCTTCCCCTCAATGGGGAAGGCGGCGATAGCCGCCGAATGTGGTTCAAAGCCTTTCCCTTTTTAGGGGAAGCGTGACCGCTTGCGGCGGATGAGGTGTAAAGACAGCTAAGCCTCATAAACAATCACAAGGAGAGACGAAAAATAATGATAAAGGAAAAAATATTTGCCGTTACAGGCTTTCCGTTTGACGGAGAAATCGAGGAGATTTCGTTTGACGGAGTATATGTGCGCCGCAGCGGCGGCAATGCCGTCATAGGTTACAGCACAAAAGCGCAGAAAGCAAGATGTTACTTTATGCTTTCCATGCTTTGCAAAGAGGGAAAAACCGACTGTGAAATCAAGGAAAAACCGGTGTTTGACTTATGCGGTCCTATGCTGGATTTGTCACGCGGAAGCGTGATGAGGGCAGAAAACGTTAAGCGGTATATTGACCGTATGGCTGCTCTCGGACTTAATATGCTCATGCTGTATACAGAGGATATATATGAACTGGACGGCTATCCTATGTTTGGCTATCTGAGGGGAAGATACAGCGAAAGTGAGCTAAAAGAAATTGACGATTACGCATTTGAGATGGGCGTGGAGCTGATACCGTGTATTCAGACGCTCGGACATCTGCAAAATTATATACGCTGGGGCGAAGCGGCTGATTTTGCCGAAAACGGCAATGTGCTTTTACCCGATGAGGAAAAAACCTATAAATTTATCGAGGCGGAAATCAAAACCATGCGTAAATGCCTGCGTTCGGACAGAATAAATTTGGGTATGGACGAGGCGGTAGGACTCGGAACGGGAAAATATTTTCAAAAGCACGGATTTGAAAACAAGCTTGATATTTTCAACCGTCATCTTGAAAAAGTGCTCAAAATCGCAAAGAAATACAATTATTCGCCGATGATATGGGGAGATATGTATTTCTCGGAAACAGACGACAATTATTACTATGAACCCGATGCCGTTATTCCGCAAAAGGCGATAGACAGCGCGCCGCAGGAGCCGGAGCTGATTTTCTGGGATTATTATCATACATATTATGATTATTATGATAAAAAACTTGAGCAGTATGCACGTTTCCCGAATACTGCATCGTTTGCCGGAGGAGTGTGGACGTGGGACGGCTTTGCGCCGAATTTCAGATACACCTGCGATTCGATGATACCGGCGCTTAAATGCTGTATCGACAGAGGAATCAAAACCGTTATTGCAACCATGTGGGAAAACGGCGGCAGTGAAACAGACTTTTTTGACGCGTTTGACGGTTTGGCTGTTTTTTCGGAGTATTGCTATAAAGGAAATGAGTGTACGGAGCAGGATATTTATTCTGCCGCAGCTCTGATTACCGGTTCGGGAGCGGATTTTATTGACGCTGTTGCTTCGTTCCATTTCGGTAAGGACGGCTCGGTCGGATTGGGTAAAGGAATCTTTTACTGCGATCCGCTGATTAATCTTCTTTGCTATGATATGGATTATGCAAAAGCGGCCGATACTTGTAAAAAGGCTCTTGATACATTTGAAAAATACAGCGCTCATCCGAAATATTCGTATTATAAGCTGCTGTTTGAAATAATTTTGAAAAAAGCAGGTCTTATTGACGGCTTGCAGAGAGAATATAAAGCAAATAACAAAAAATATCTGTCGGAAACGGCAGAAAAAACAATTCCCGAACTTCAAAAACTTTACAAGCAGTTTTATGAAGTATTCGGCGAGAACTGGCTCAGGATGAATAAGCCGTTCGGCTACGAAGTATTTGCACAGCGTTTCGGCGGAATAGATTTGAGACTGTCGTATGCGCAAAAGCGGCTTTTGGAATACTGTGAGGGGAAAACCGACAGGATTGAGGAGCTTGAAGAGGAAATAGTGACCGGACTTAACAAGACGTGGCGGTATGCCAATAACTATATGAATACAATCTAAATGACTGTCTGCAAAAAAACAGTAGAATTTTTGCCGCTGCCTGCGGCGGAAGGGAGCTTATTATGAAAAGAATTTTGAGTATAGCCTTGTGTCTCTGCTTTTTGCTGTCTGTCGCACCGACGGCTCTGGCACAGACAGATTATACCGATGCTGTTACGCGTGTATGCAGCATGGGAATTATGGGAAATACGGAGGACGGCGATTTCAGAGCCGAAGATAAGATTACGAGGGCGGAATTTACAACCGTAATATGCAGAATGCTTGCTTATGATGATATAGGCGGACAGGAAACTGCATTTACCGATGTATTGTCGTCTCACTGGGCGAGCGGATTTATCAGCGTTGCATATGATATGGGCTGGATAAACGGAAACGGCGACGGAACATTTCTTCCCGAAGCCGATATTACCTACGGCGAGGCGGTAAAAATACTTGTGTGTATGCTTAATTACAATATCGGAAAAGGAGAAATAGAATTTCCGCAGGGATATATGAGCATTGCCGCGTCATTGGGAATGACGAAAAACGCCGCAGGCGTTTCAGAGGCGATTACCAGAGCGCAGACCGCGGTATTGATTGACAATACTCTTGATGTGTACCCTATGGAGATAAAAAGCAATGGAAATATCGAGAGAAAGGATAAAACCCTTTTCGAGATACTGTCGGAGCGAAAAGAACTCGACCATACAAGCGGAATCCTTACAAGTACGGGAAATTTCAGTATTATTGAAAAGAAAGAAACGGATACTTGCGTAACAATAGACAACAGTATGCGTTTCTATACGGATAAGGATTACGATGATTATCTCGGTCAGTATGTAGACGTTTATTACCGTACCGAGGACGACAGTGTTGTGGAAATATCGCCTGTACAGCGCAAAAATGAGATTACCGAACTTCCTGCCGAAGATACGCAGGTGAATGAAACAAGCATTGATTATTATGACGAAAGCGGACGTAAAAGGAATATCAGAATAAATTCCGAAACGGTGTTTTTGAAAAACGGCGATATAGTTAAGCGCGAAAATCTGACTCCGGTGTATTGCGGCAGCTACAAGGCTGTTGACAATGACCGCGACGGAATTTATGAGGCAGTGCTGATTACGGAAACGGAGAGCTTTATTGTAAAAGATGTGTCGGTGGAAAATATAAAGGGCAATACGGTAGTTTACTTTAAAGACGACAAAACCTACCACGGCAAAAAAGGCTTTGTATTTAAAGACGACGACAGTGATAATAAGTATTATATCACAGACAATACCGGAGCAAATCTCAGCTTTGCGGATATTGAGCCGGGAAGCGGTATTTCTCTGATGGGAAACAGCGATGAAAGCGTTGTAAAAGCATATATAAGCAAGGAAACGTGCTCGGGAAAAATAAAGAGCATAAACTCCGAAAACGGTGAAATTACGATAGACAACACGTCTTATAAAATTGCAAGGGACGCGGACGGAAGCTATGCTTTTGACGCTTACGGCATGACGGAGGGCGATTTTGTAATTGATGCTTTCGGATATGTTATAGGAGCTTGGGAAAAACAGAATACGGCTTTTTCATACGCATATGTCGAAAACGCATATATTGACGACTCCGGTACGGTTCTGAATGTAGAGCTTGTGGACGGAACAGAGCCTGTGCAGGAGGTAAAAACAATCGACAATAACAGGGTGGTTTCATACTATCTGCAAAATGCTGCACCGCGTACATTTGAGGTTGCCGACAAGGTTACGTTCGGCGGCAATCCGACAAATACAAGAGGCAGCAAAATCTCCTCGATAAAAATCAGTCCGTCCGCACTCAAACAAAATATTGTCGGATATACTCTGGACAATGACGGCAGAATTAATAAACTTAACGTTTATGACGTACCCGTCAGCCTGTCGAGCTATGAATTTAACGGAGATTTATTCTCGTTCGGCGGAATGAGAGTTTCAAGAGGATTCTTAAAGGACAATCACACAACGGTCGTATGTGTGCCGAATGTAGTCCGTTCAAAAGAGGATTACAATGTTAACGTAAAAATAACCGACGGAAGCTCATATCAGATTTACGGTGTTCTCGGACTGAGCGATAACGAATACGGAAGTCTTGAAGCAAATGCAGAACCGTGCGATATAATTATTCTTAAAACGGATATGGATTCGACTTTGCCTGCAAATATATCTTCCGATAGTGATATATGTATAGTAGGAAAAAATGTGCTTGCTGCGGACGAGGACGGCACAATGAGATATGAAATAGATATTCTTAACGGCAGCAATGCCAAAACATATTATGTGCCCGAGGGCGGCATTGCTTATGCCGACGGCGCAAAGCTGCGTAAAGGGGATTTGATTCAGTTCTCGTCAAATGCAAAGGGCGAAATAACAGGCATCAAAAACAGAGCGTCCGTTCAGGGATTAAGGGACTACACGGATATTGACAATGTTTACGGTGAGGTTACCGAAATCAAGTACGATATGTACGATTATTTCAATAACGAAATGGTCGATGTGATTAAAGTAAACACCGGAAACGGTATAACAGACCTTAAAATTTTTAAAGATGACGGACAAAAGGTGTATCTCTATGACAGAAAATCAGGCTATATATATCCGTCAACAACAAAGGATATTCTGTCGGCAGGATTTTTCGGTGATGAGGCAAGCAAGGTGTTTGCCCTTATGAAGGATAATGATGCGGAGGCAATCGTTGTCATACGCGACTGACAATAAAGGAAAGGAATGATATATTATGAAAATCAGAACAGGCATAACATTGGCGGCGATTATTGCTGCCGCAGTGGTAAGCGGCTGCGCAGGCGGTCAGAAGAACAGCGACAAGGGGATTATAAAGGAGGTTACAACTACCGATCAATATCCTCTCAGCAGCAGTGACACGATTACATGGTACTGCCCTTTGGGAGGTTTGTCGGACGTAGTAAGCAGTATGAATGAGTCCGAGTTTGCAAAGGAGTTTATAAAGCAAACCGGTGTTAATGTGGAATTTCAGCATCCGACGGAAGGCAGTGCGGAGCAGTCGTTTAACCTCATGGTTGCCAGCGGCGATTATCCCGATATAATAGAATACAACTGGGGTTCGTATTCGGGAGGATTATCAAAGGTAGTCGAAGATAATATTGCCGTTCCGCTTAACGATATTGTGGAAAAGGTATCGCCAAACTTCAAAAAGCTGCTCGAAGAGCATCCCGAAATTAAAAGAGATATTACTACAAGCAGCGGAGAAATTGCAATGTATCCGTTTTACAGAGGCGACGACATACTGTGTACCTACTACGGCCCTATGGTAAGAGGGGATTTGCTAAATGATATGGGCGCAGAAGTTCCCGAAACAATTGACGAATGGGAAAATATGCTCAGAGCATTTAAAGATAAGGTAGATGTTCCGTGTATTGTAGATCTTACGCCCTCAAAAATGAGAGGTGTGGATATGTTTTTGGGAGCATACAATGTGGATTCCGATCTTTATATTGACAGCGGTAAAATCAAATACGGCCCCTCCGAAGACGGATTCCGCAGCTGGGTAGAAAAAATGGCTTCATGGTATAATGAAGGACTTATAGACCGTGAGTTGGCCAATCTTGATTCAAAGCGTACAAGCTCGCTTGTTATAAACGGACAGGCGGGAGCGGTACTTGGCTATAACGGAAGCGATTTCGGAACATGGCTGCCGACTTTCAGGGAAAAGAACCCGGGCAAATCGCTTGTGCCGACAAAATTTCCGTCAGCGAAAAAAGGCGAACGTCCGCAGTTCGGTCATAAGGAACCGCGAATCCTCGGAATAGGTGCGGTTATAAGCACAGGCTGCAAAAATCCCGAAATTGCCGCACGTCTGCTTGACTTTGCATACACCGAAAAAGGTCATAACCTTTATAATTTCGGAATTGAGGGCGTTTCTTATGAAATGAAGGACGGAATCCCGACATATACTTCAAAAATAACAAACTCCGAGAAAGAAATGAATCTGTCAATCGGTCAGGCACTGAGTATGTATTCGAGAGTTGGCAACAGCGGCCCGTTTGTTCAGGATAAAAACTACATCACGCAGTATTACCGCGACGAAACTCAGAAAAAAGCGCTTAAAATGTGGTCGGATAACTCGGAGGAGGAGCATTATCTGCCTGCATTGCAGTATTCCGACGATGAAAGCAAGGAAATATCAAAGATAATGAGCGATATACGTACATATGTGGACGAAAACGTTCTCAAAATGATAATGGGAGTTACACCGTTGTCAGAGTACGATACGTTTGTTTCGAGAATAGATTCCATGGGAATAGACAAGGTTCTGGATATTACTCAAAAGGCTTATGATAGATATATGGCACAATAATTTAGGAAGGTGTACAACTTATGTATAATAAACTTGGAACAATTCACCGCGGAGGACTGAAACAGACCATTTCACGCGATATTCGGCAGAACGGTTCGCTATATCTGCTGATGCTGCCTGTTATTCTGTTTTATATTGTGTTTGCATACGGCCCGATGTACGGAGCAATTATAGCATTTAAGGATTTCACTCCTGGAAAAGGCATATTGGGGAGCGATTGGGTAGGTCTGGCGCATTTTAAGGACTTTCTTACAAGTCATTATTTTCTGAGGCTTTTAAGAAACACACTGACAATAAGCATTTCCACTCTGCTTATAACGTTTCCGTCAGCTATTATATTTGCGCTGCTTATTAATGAGATAAGGTCAAAGCTGTTTGCAAAGACTGTTCAGACGGTAACATATATGCCGCACTTTATTTCACTGGTTGTTCTGTGCGGACTGATAACGGAATTCACCGCGTCGGACGGAATAATAAACGATCTTACCGCCTTTTTGGGGCTTGAAAGAAAAACGTTTTTAAACGATCCGAATTGCTTTGTGCCCGTGTACATTATCTCTGATATATGGCAGAACATGGGCTGGAATTCGATTATATATCTGGCGGCGCTCGCCGGAATAGACCAGGGATTGTATGAAGCGGCAAGCCTTGACGGCGCAGGACGTCTGCGGCAGGTGATTTCCATTACAATTCCGTGTATTATGCCGACAATCATTATTATGTTTATACTGGCTGTCGGAGGAATTGTAAATGTCGGATATGAAAAAATTATTCTGCTGTATAATCCTCTTACATACGAAAAAGCAGATGTAATTTCAAGCTTTGTGTACCGTAAGGGTCTGGAAGATATGCAGTTCAGTTATTCTACGGCTGTGGGACTGTTCAATTCGGTGGTTACGTTTATACTGGTTACAATAACGAACGCTTTAAGCCGTAAGTATCAGGGAATAGGATTATGGTAAACATATTTGTGCCGTTAGACACGGAAAGGAAGATTTGAAATGTTAAATAAAATTACTTGGCAGCAGCGCGTTTTTGAAGTATTTAATAGCTTGCTGATGGTTTTTCTGATGATTACCATGTTCTATCCGCTTTGGTATGTGTTCTGTGCGTCATTGTCAAATTCAAATGAATTACTGGCTCACCAGGGAATGTTGTTTTTGCCGATTAAACCGACTTTTGCGGCATATCAGAACGCTTTTAAGCACCCTCTTTTGGTTAATTCGTATATAAACACTCTGTTTGTGGTAGTTGTGGGAACAACCTTGAGTACGGTGCTTACGGCAATCGCGGCATATTTTATGAGCAGAAAAAACGTATTCTTCAAGCGTGCAATTTCACTTGTGCTGATTTTTACGATGTATTTCAGCGGCGGACTGGTTCCTTTTTATCTGGTCGTAAAGAATCTGGGATTGCTGGATAGCCTGGCGTCTCTGATTTTGCCGTCACTGCTTTCGGTATATAATATTCTGGTTATGAGAGGCGGATTTGAGTCTTTGCCCGACAGTATTGAGGAATCGGCAAAAATCGACGGAGCCGGACATATAGTTATTCTGTTTAGGATTTTGCTACCGATCGCACTGCCGACACTGGCGGTAATAATTCTTTACTACGGCGTAACCTACTGGAACGCATGGTTCAATGCTTCGATATTTATAAAGGACAGAACCAAATATCCGCTGCAGCTTGTTCTGCGGCAGATATTGCTCGCAAACGACACGCGCGAAATGTCTTTCGGTATTGACACCGGAGACAAAATGGCGATAAGCGAAACAATCAAGCACGCGATTACAATAATCGCAACGGTACCGGTGCTTTGCCTTTACCCGTTCTTGCAGAAGTATTTTATTAAAGGTATAATGATAGGTGCAGTAAAGGGTTAAATAAAATATTATAAGGGCTGTAAATACATCAGTATGCTGATTTTTACAGCCTCTTATAATATATAATATCTGCGTGAGGCTTGCTGACAGACATTTGATAGAATAACATGAAGAAGTGGTATACCCTTCAATATATTCAAAGACAGATAACTGAAGCTCCGTCAAAGAGTGATAACACTTGCGATTTGTTTCTTCTTTTTTGAGATACTTAAAAAACATTCACAGCAAGCATTGTCAAAGGGATAACCTTTCCTAGAAAACGACTGCACAACATTAAGAGAATCGAGAAGCTGCCTTAGTGAAAAGGCAGTATACTGCGAACCTCTGTCGGAATGAAACATAAGTCCATGCGGAGTATTTCGTTTTTCATATGCCTTTTTAAAAGCTGCAATAACCAATTCAACATTGGCTTTTGAGGATATATGCCACGAAATCACCTTTCGTGAGAATAGATCCATAACAATACACAAATAGTACCATATTCCTCCGGCTTTAATATAAGTAATGTCGCTAACCCACACAAGATTAGGAGCTTTCTGATTAAATTTCTGCTGCAGATGATTGCAGCAAGCTTC
>JABLTK010003783.1_pt1 | contig 74289 bp, 82 predicted proteins | sample 7160131 | NCBI WGS metagenome assembly JABLTK01 (sample SAMN14651221, study PRJNA627086) | human gut metagenome | isolation source: feces | host: Homo sapiens | reverse complement strand
TACGCCATTTCAACTTTGCTTTTTTCATCTGCAACAATTGTTTCACTTCTTGCTTCTTTTGATTTTTGTATTATTCCATTATTGTCTAATACTAGTTTTAGCGTCACTCCTGCTAATATCAAGAGTACTACTATTGTTACAACCAACGCTATTAATGTTATTGCTTTGTTTTGTTTTAAAATATTTTTCATATTTTTTCTCCTTTTTTGTTTTTTGTGAGTTTTATTTATAAAAGCTCTTTTTTCTTTTTGTTTGTCTTTATTATAAAACTTTGCATATTTTTAATTAAATATATAATTTAATAAAAAAATAAAAGTGTTATACCTTTTGTCTTTCTAAGCTTTACTCATTTTTCCTTGATTAAATCTACTTCATTTTATAAAAAATAAGTATTGATTTTTTCTTACAGCTATGCTATAAATAGAGATAGTAAAATTTTATTAAATTATATATTTAATTAAAAAAATAATTCCTTAAACTTTTTGGAATTATTTTTTGTCTCTATTACTTTAAATCTTTATTACTTGGTACTTCTATCAATTTTCCATCATAAGAAAATTTTGAACCATGACAAGGACATTCCCACGTTTTATCTATATTGTTAAAATGAAGCTGACATCCCAAATGTGTGCAATATGGTTTTACTTTATAAATCTCTCCTGTTTGAGATTTATATACACCCACTTTTTCGTTTTTTATTCTTACTATTTTTCCATCTTCCCAAAATACTTCCACAAAACTCTTCCTTTCTAAAAATAGCTTTCCAATTTATAGATTTTTTATGCAGGATTTTCTCTCCACAAAAGTGTTCATTTTGGGTGAAAAGAAACATCCCTCTTAAACGAGGGATGCTATTTTGTTAATTACGCATTAACAATCTTTGTGCTTTTTACAAAGTAGCAATATTATAGTTAGTATTAAAAGAACAAAAAAAGTTATTGCTAATACTATAATTGCGGCTAATGCTGCTAATATTGTTTCTGCAAGTGCTGCTCCAATTATTACACCAATAATTCCTGCAAACAATATTCCTAATATTATAGCAATTATTCCTAAACAATTTGTTCTTTTGCATTTCTTTTTTGCTTCACAGCAGTAACTATATTCTTGTGGCTCCATAAAAGTCACCTCCATATAACACCTTTATGATGTTATACTATATACTATGCTACTTTTTTCGACAAAGTTCTACTTTTTGTTTTTAAATTCTCTTACCTTTTGTCCTACCTTTTTGGTTGTGTTCTCTACTTTTTCTTCAACTTTTTTCGCTTTGTCTTCGATTTCTTTTTTCTGTTCAACTATTTGCTCTTTTATCTGCTCTTTTTTCTCTTTTATTTTTACTTTAACAGCTTGTAACTTTGGATATGCCTTTACCAATCTTCTATGCAATGGTGATTTTGTTTCTAACACAGCTTTTACCTTTTCCGTCATTTCTTCTGTATTGTCTACTTCCGGAGTAAATCTCTTTTCTGTCTTTTTTACATATCCAATTACTACGCCTGAAACAATATTGTCTATGATATATATAACTAAGAATGCCCAGAACAATATATCAAGCCACATCTGTGGTAACTGTTGAATTTTTCCCAAGAAGAACGGATTTGTTACATACATTAGCAACATTCCAAATATTCCAAATGGGACTAGTGTTCCTAAACATACTCTCCCATTTAAATTGAATTTTCTCTTGCTGTAATCCCACCATCTTGCCTTAAATATTTTTTCCATAAAATAGCTAGTTAAATATTCTAGCGTTCCACATAACACTATTGTCATTACAAATAGTGTTATGGGATCTGTCTTGTATTTTCCGCAAAAGAAGTGTTATTAATATCGCCCCATATCCATATATTGGGCAATATGGTCCAATCAGAAATCCTCTGTTTATAAATCTTTTATATTGTATTAACTTGCAAGTTACTTCTAGCATCCATCCTAAGATTGAATATGTCATAAAAAGTAAAAAATATATTTTTATATCATTTATCATTACAATCTCCTTTTTCTTACTATTTCCAATTTATAATATAATATTATTTTAATTTCATTGAAAGTAATTTGCTTATTCCCTTTTCTTCCATTGTTACACCATAAACAGTGTCTGCAATTTCCATTGTTCCCTTTCTATGTGTTATAACTAAGAATTGTGTATTTTTACTAAATTTCTTTAGATACATAGCATATCTTCCAACATTTACGTCATCTAATGCTGCTTCGATTTCATCTAATATGCAGAATGGAGCTGGGTTTATTTTTAATATTGCAAATAATATTGCTATTGCTGTTAATGCTTTTTCTCCTCCTGATAAAAGCATCATATTTTGAAGTTTCTTTCCTGGTGGTTGTACTCTTATGTCTATTCCACACTCTAATATGTCTGCTTCATTTTCTAGTATTAGCTCTGCCTTTCCTCCTCCAAACAATTCACAAAATACTTCATTGAAGTTTTTGTTTATTTCTTTGAATTTTTCGGCAAATTGTTTTTGCATTGTGTTTATCATTTCTGATATTACATTTCTTAGTTTTGTTATAGATTCTTCTAAGTCAAATCTTTGTTCATTCATAAAGTCGTATCTTTCTTGCATTTTTTTATAGGCTTCTATTGAATCTATGTTTATGCTTCCTAAGTCTGCAATTTCTTTTCTTAATTCATTAGTCTTTTTCTGTGCTAATTGTACATTATCAGGCTTTTTATATTCAGTTGCATTATTTGGTGTAATTTCATATTCATTCCATAGTTTGTTAATTAGTTCTTCTAAATCTTGTTCTTGTTTTTGTTTGTTTGTTCCAATCTTTACGATTTGTGCTTTTAATGAATTTATTACCTCATATTGCTCTTCTATTCTTGCTTCTGCCTTTTCTAATTTAGCATTTGCCTCTATTTTTTCTTGTTTCAAGTTTTCTATTTTTTCTGAGCTATTTGATACTTCTGCCTTTATTTTTTCTATTTCTTTACCAAAGTTTTCTATATCTTCTTCTAGTTTTACAGTATCTTGTTTTTTATCTTCAATTTCCTGCAACTTCGTATCAATACTTGTGTTTGCATTTTTAATGTCAACATCAATTCTTTCTAGCATTTCATTAATTGAAGCATCACTTTCATCAAATGATGATACAGATATTTTTAAATCTGTTATGTCAGTATTTAAGTTGTCTATATATGTCTGGTCATCTTTATTAAGTTCTGCAAATTTAGATATTTCTTGATTTAGTTCTGCTATTTCTTTATCCAAGTTTTCAATTACTTGCTTTGTTCCCTCTTTAGAGGTTTGAATATTAGCTTTTTCTGTTTCTATATCATCTAATTGTTTCTTTAATTTTGTAACTTTTTCTTCTAATTTCACAATTTGAGCCTCTATCATTTCTAGCTCTTGATGTCTTGTTGCATATGTTATTTCTATTTCTTGTAACTCTTTTTCTAGCTTTGCAGATTCTTCTATTGTATCTGTTATACTTGCTGAAAATTCTTCTTTTTCCCTGGTTATTTTTTCTATCTGTTTATTTATTTCTTCTAGTTTTGCTTTTATTTCTTCTATTTCTCTGCTTCTTCCTAGAATATTTACAGTTTTTTGTGCAACAGAACCACCACTAATTGCTCCTGATGGATTTATTACATCTCCTTCTAATGTTACTATTCTAAATGAATAATCATTTGCTTTTGCAAGAGATATTGCATTATCCATCTTCTCTACTATTATAGTTCTTCCTAACAAGCTTAATATTATGTCTTGATATTTTTTGTTATAACTTATTAAGTCTGATGCTATTCCAACAACTCCATCCACTTTTTTAAATTTTTCTAATTTTTTGCCTTTTACAGAAGTTATTGGTAAGAAACTTGCTCTACCTAAATTGTTGTTTCTTAGATATTCTATTAGCTTTTTAGCATCATTTTCATTCTCTGTAACAATGTTTTGCATTGATTGTCCCAAGCACATTTCTATTGCTGTTTCGTATTTCTTATCTACTGAAATTAAACTTGCTAAAACTCCTTCTACACCTTTATTTAAGCTAGCGTCTTTTTCACAAGCTAATAGCAAGGATTTGACACTTTTTATATATCCATCTTTGTCTTTTTCTGTTTCTTGTAAAAATTTGCATCTTGATTCTTTCATTCTGTATTCTGCAGTTAAATTGTTAATCTTGTTATCATATTCTTTAATTGCTTTTATTGCTTTTTCTTTTTTATCTTTTATTTCTTCTAGTTTCTTTATAGCTTTATTTCTAGTGTTATCAATTTCTAAGAAGTTTTTTGCTATATCCTGTTTCTTTATTCTGTTTGAATCTAGTTCTGACACTGTAATTTGCAATTCTTGTTTTACATTTTTCTTTGTCTTTTCTAAGTTTTCAAAGTTTACATCATATGTATTAATTTCAGATAATCTTTCATATCTTGCATCTGTGTCTAATTCTACTTTCTTCTTTTTATCTTCTATTTCTAATTCTTTTGCAGATAATTTTTCTGACAACTTTGCAAGTTCTTCTTCTTTTTCTTTTAATTCTTTCTCAAATTTTTCTTTGTTTTTAGAAAGATTCTCTCTTTTTGATAATTTGTTTTCTTTTTCTTCGTTGAATTCTTGAATTCTCACTTTCAGCTCTTCTATCTCTTTTTGTAATCTTTCTATATTAGCAGAATTGTTTGATATTCTCTCTTTTGATATACCTATTTGAGAATTAATCTGCTCTATCTTTGTTTTACTCTCAAATCCTATGTTTTGCATATCTTCAATGGCTTGTGTTAATTCATCTATTTTATTTTTTAACTCTTCTTTTTGAGATTGTCCTTCTTCTAACTTTGTATTTTCTGCTAATTCTTGGTCTTCTAACGTTTTTAAATCTTCTGCAACCTTGCTTATTTTTTCTTTATATTCATTTATTTTAAATACAAATAATCCAATTTCTATGTTTTTTAATTCTTCTCTTAAACTTAAAAACTTTTTAGCTTTTTCTGATTGCATTTTTAACGGATCTAATTGTCCTTCTATCTCTGCTAGTATGTCGTTTATACGAAGTAAGTTTAGTTTAGTCTGTTCTAGCTTTTTCTCAGATTCCATTTTTCTTGTTCTATATTTTACAATTCCAGCAGCTTCTTCAAAGATATGTCTTCTGTCTTCTGATTTATTGCTTAATATCTCGTCGATTTTTCCTTGTCCTATTATAGAATAGCCATCTTTTCCTATTCCAGTATCCATAAACAACTCTAGTATATCTTTTAATCTGCAAGGTACTTTGTTTATAAAGTATCCTGTTTCGCCACTTCTGTATATTTTTCTTGTTACTGTAACTTCATTATACTCTATTGGCAATTTTCCGTCAGAGTTGTCTATAATTATTGAAGCTTCTGCAAAGCCTAATGATTTTCTGTTTTGAGTTCCTGCAAATATTATATCTTCTGCTTTTGAGCCTCTTAGAGATTTCATACTTTGTTCTCCTAAAACCCATCTTATACTATCAGATATATTACTCTTTCCAGAACCATTTGGTCCAATTACAGATGTTATTCCTGGTTTGAATTCTAATACTGTTTTATCTGCAAAGGATTTAAATCCTTGTAATTCTAGTCTTTTTAAATACATTTCTTTCCCCTTTGATTACATTATAATTTCTTTTAAGTAACTTAGCCCACTTGTTAGTTCCATTACTTCTTCCATTTTTATGTTTTCGTAATAATTTTCTAAGCTTAAATTATCGCTTACCTTTTTTAAGGATATTAATTCAATATCGTATTTGCAACATATCATATATATAGAATGTAATTCCATATCAAATACTGCATCTTCTTTTATATCTGTGCTTGTTACAAAACATTCTGCACTATAACAAGGTAATATTTTTATGTTTGCATTATCAAGTGTTGATATTTTCTCTCTATCATAGCCTATAATTGTATATCTTTCTTCTCCTGGTATATTCCATTCGTAGTTATATGATTTATTTACATTTACCCATTGGCCTATTTTCGAATTTGTTGAGCCAACATATCCCATATTAATTATTATGTCTGGTTTATTTTCTTTATTGTTTTCAAGATAACTTACTAAACTCATTGCAGTTTGCTGTTTGCCAACTCCGGTTATTATTAACGTTATATTATCTCTTGAATATTGATTTTCTGTTATTTGTTTTAGTGTTAGTTCTTTTGCTATTTTTGTAGCTTCTTTTTGCATTGCTATTACAAACAATATTTTTTTCATTTTGCTCATCCTTTTTTATTTTTTATATGTGTAATTATATACTAAGATGGCACAAAAAATCAACTGTACTTTTGATTTTAGTACAGTTGATTTTTAATTTTATCTTCCTAGTTCATCATTTTCTTGTTGTTGTGCTGGTTGTTGGCTTTCTTTTACTTTTTTGTCTATTTCAGCTCTTCTATTTGCTATAATTTCGTTTACCATAGGATTTTCTTTTAGACCTTTTATAAATTCTGATTCTTCTTGTTGTTGCTCTGGTTGTTGAGCTGTTTGTTGTGCCGGTTGTTGTCCTTGTTGCTGTGGTTCACCTTCAGGTAATGCTTCTGGATTTTCTTTACTAAATAACATTTTTATTTTGTTACCTATTCTCCTAAACAAGTTTTGTTTTTTTGGTGCACCAGTTTGTTCTGGTCCTTCTTTCTCTGGGTTTGAGGTTCCTACTTGTTGTGGAGTTCTGCCAGTAATTTCTTGTATCGCCAATTCATTAAATTTTATGTCTTTATTAGCACTTTCTATGTTGCCATTTTCTAGAGCAATATTAGCATTTAGTGTTTCTTCTATATTTAGTTTTCCATCTTTATCTTTCTTGTTATTCATTACTAAATTGTCTAGCATTTCCTTTACAATATCTTTATTATCTTCTTCAAATCCACATATTGCAGTAGTAATTGTTTCTTTCTTGTCTTGAACTTCTTTTTCTTTATTTGTTAGTTTTTCTTGTAAACCTTTATATTCGCCTGAATTTTCGTCCTTGCCAGCCATCTCATTTCTTATATTAGACACTTCTTGTGCTATTTCTATAAGATTTCCTATTTCTTTTTGAGCATTTGGGCTATTCTTTATTTGATCTAGTATTTCTTTCTTTTTTTCTGCCTTGCTTTTCTTTTCTTCTGCGCCTTCTTTGCTTTTTTTATACCCTTTTTCTAATTCACTATTAATATATTCTAATACCTCTGGATCTGATGTTACTTGTTCTATGTATTTGTCTAATCCTTGTTTTATTGGTTCCAACATAAGTTGTTCTTTTCTTAATTCTGAACTAATTTTCTCTATTTCTTCTTTCCATTTTTCTTGTTCGCTTTGTAAGTCGTTATATAAGCTCTCTGGCACATCTATCCCTAATTCTTTTTGTTCATCATAATATTTTTTTGTTTGCTCATTAAAATTTAAGTTAATTCTTCTTATATTTAGCTTTCTTTCTAAGGCTGTGATTCTTTCGGTCGCTGATTTTATTCTTTCAGCATAATCTTTATACGCTTCTGTTAATCCTTCAAATTCAATTTTCTCCATAATTTTACTCTCCTTTTATTACGAATTTAGTGCTTTATCGCACTCTTCTATTGCATTATTTATTTTGTTCATTAAGTTATCTACCTTAACCTTTAAGTCTGCTAATTCCTCTATTGATAATTTTTCTAGTTGTTCTTTTGATATGTTTAACATATTTTCTTCCATATAAGTTCCCCTTTCCAAATAAAAAACTTTTTCACTCTGTTTCTATTTTACCATATTTTGTATGTTTTTGCAATACTTTATGTTAATTTTGTGTATCTCATACTATTTTGGATTAAGTATAACACATATTTTTTTATTTTTTATTGTTTTAATTTATTTGTAATTAAAATTTAATATTATTGAAATATTGTCAGATTTTCTATTGCTCTATCTGATAATTTGCCATATTTTAGCTTTTTGTCAGATATTCTTTTTCCTTCTAGCTCAGGAAGTATCCCAAAGTTTGCATTCATTGGTTGGAATTTATCGTTTGGAGTTGATATGTAATTTGCTAATGCTCCTATCATTGTATATGTAGAAAACTCTGCCTTTTCCTTGTTTTCTAATTTTCTAACAGCATTAATGCCTGCCACTAGTCCGGAAGATATTGATTCTACATATCCTTCAACTCCTGTTATTTGTCCTGCAAAATAGATATTATTGTTATTTTTTAGATTATACGTCTTATCTAATAACTTTGTAGAATTTATAAATGTATTTCTGTGCATTACTCCATATTTCATAAATTCTGCATTTTCAAGACCGGGTATCATACTAAATACTCTTTTTTGTTCTCCAAATTTTAAATTTGTTTGAAATCCAACAATGTTATATATACTAGCTTCTCTGTTATCTTGTCTAAGTTGTACTAGCGCGTATGGTCTGTATCCAGTTCTTGTATCCGTAAAACCCATTGGTTTTAGTGGCCCATATCTTAGTGTATCAATTCCTCTTTTTGCCATTACTTCAACAGGCATACATCCTTCAAATATTTCTCTTTTTTCAAATTGATGCAACTCTACTACTTGTGCATTTACCAACTCATTATAGAAATTCTCATATTCTTCTTTGTTCATAGGTAAGTTTATATAGCTCTTGTCCACATCTTTTGCACTATTCTTCCATTCTTCTACATCCATATCTTTTGGTCTTTCTTGTTCATATCTATTACCATAAAAAGCTATGTTCATATCTATGCTATCTTTTGAAATTATTGGAGCTGCAGCGTCATAAAAGTGCATATCTTCTTGCCCAGTTATTTCTAATATTTCTTTTGATAGATTGTCCGAGGTCAGCGGGCCTGTTGCTATAATTACTATTGAATCTTTTGCAAGTTCTTTTAATGATATAAGTCCTCCTCCAACCTCTGTTCTTTCTATTGTTACGTTCTCCATTTGCTCTAACTTTTCAGTTACATTTTTAGCAAACTCTTCTCTATCAACTGCTAATGCTTGTCCTGCAGGCACACTTGTTTCATCTGCTATTTTTATCAATAATGAATCTAATTTTCTTAATTCTTCTTTTAATAATCCACAAGCATTCGTATGTAAATTTGATTTAAATGAATTACTACAAACTATTTCTGCTAGGTTTTTATTTGTATGTGCAGGAGAAAATTTGTCTGGTTTCATTTCATATAGTTTTACTTTTATTCCTCTTTTGGATATTTGGTAAGTAGCTTCACAGCCTGCTAAACCTCCACCAATTACAATAATTTCGTTGTTCATTTCTCGCTCCTTACTCAAATAAATTCATTATATCTTCTTTTGATAGTTTACTAATAAATGTTTGATTTACTGAAAGCATACTGTCAATTAAGGTTTCTTTTCTTTTTTGCAATTCGTAAATTTTTTCTTCTATTGAATTTTTTGTTATTAATTTGTACACTTGTACATTTTTCTTTTGACCAATTCTGTATGTTCTATCTGTTGCTTGATTTTCGGCGGACAAGTTCCACCAAGGGTCATAGTGTATTACCATATCTGCTCCAATTAGGTTTAGTCCTGTTCCTCCAGCCTTTAACGAAATTAAGAATAATTTTTTGTCTGGATTGTTGTTAAATTCATTTACTAAATCAATTCTGTCAGACACTTTTGTTTGACCTGTTAATTTTAAATATTCTATGTTTTCTTTCTTTAATTCTTTTTCTATAATCTCAAACATGGTAGCATATCCTGAAAATAGTAATATTTTATGTCCAGATTGAATTGCATCTTTTACAATTTCTATACATTGATTTAGCTTTCCACTTTCTCCTTTATAATTCTCTATAAACAAGCTTGGATGGCAACATATCTGTCTTAGTCTTGTAAGTAATGCTAATATTTTTATTTGACTTTTCTCTATTCCATTTTCTTTTATCTCAGCAAATGCATCTTTTTTAGCTTGTGCCAAATATGATAAATATATATCTTGTTGCTCATCTACCATTTGGCTCGTTAGTACTGTTATTGTTTTATCTGGCAATTCTTTTAGGACCTCTTTTTTTATTCTTCTTAATACAAATGGTTCTATTAATTGTTTAAGTTTTTCCATTGCTTGAGCATCATTTTCTTTTACTATTGGAGTTTCATATAACTCCTTAAATTTTCTGTAATTAAATAAATATCCTGGCATTATAAAATCAAATATTGACCATAACTCTGATAATGCATTTTCTATTGGAGTTCCTGTCAAAGCAAATCTTGTTTTGGCTGTAACATATTTTATCGCTTTTGCATTTTGTGTATTGTTGTTTTTTATGTATTGTGCTTCATCTGCAATTAAGTATCTGAATTCATAATCATATTTTTTGTATTCTTCTATATCTCTTTTTAACAATTCATATGAGGTTATTACTATATTAAATTTAGAAATTGATTTTATCTGTTTTTGTCTTTCTTCTAAGCTTCCGTGTATTACTATTGAACTAACATTTTTAGTAAACTTTTCCGCCTCGTTCTGCCAATTTAAACACAATGAGCTTGGGCACACAATTAATGTTGGTTTTGCATTTTTTTCACTCTCTAGATATTGGCAGATAACAGCTAATATTTGTACAGTTTTTCCTAGTCCCATATCATCAGCTAATATTCCACCCAAACCATAATAGTCTAATGTTTCTAACCATTTTACTCCTATTTTTTGGTATTCTCTTAAATTTGCATTTAAATTCTTAGGCATTTGCATTTCTGCATTTATTTCTTTGATGTCTATATTCTCTACTAAATCCTTATATTTATCGTCTTTTGTTGCTTTTATAAATTGATTTTGTTCTAATATTTTTTCCAAATATAAGGCTCTATACATTGGTAATTTTAAGGTATTGTTCTTTATCTTACTATAATCTATATCAATATCTTTTGTTATGCTGTCTATAAATTTTATAGTTTCATTATCTTCTAATACAACAAAGCTTCCATTTTTTAATCTGTAATACTTTTTCTTTAATTTGTATCCTTCCATTATTGCTTGTAGTTCGTCTGCGTTAAATTCTAAGTTTGACAAATCTACATCCAATAAGTTATTTTCTATTCTAACTCCTAAATTTACACTTGTTGTTCCCTTAACTTCCTTTTCCCTGAAGTTGTCTGTTGCAAGGATTTCAAAATTTTTCATATATGAATTAATATCATTTGTTAAAAATTTATATATCTTCTCTTCATCAGCTAAAATTAACCTGTTATTTTTTTGATCCAACATAAATCCACTTTTTACAAACATATTTATCAATTTTGCTTCTTTTATTGTTTCTCTTGATAAAAGTTCACTGTGAGGTTGGTTATCTAATGGGTTTATTTCTATATTGTCATATACAAATTTTATATCTGCTAACACATAATTTTTCTCATTGTAGTCTAGATATAATTTTGCATATAGTGGAGCAGGAATATATTTTTTTATTTCTTGATAGTCATCTTTATCAATTTCTAAGTTATTTTTTATATTTGGTTCAACTATAGAAAAGAATTTTGATAACTGGTCTGCTGGCATCTTTATCGTTCTAGTAAAATTCTTTCTATATATTTCTAGAATTTTTAGGACTGTTTCACTATATTTCTTAGAACATTTATATAAATTATTTTCTATTAATATATACACGTAATCTTTGCCATTGTAAATTGTATATTCGTATATATCTAAATCTGTTGATATCTTATAATTATTGCCATCTATCTTTTTAAATGAAAATTTTATATCTGGTTCATTTGGTACAAATACTATACTTTTCGTGTTATATTGGCACTCCATTATAACTGCTTTATTTTCTAAGCAGTTAAATAGTTCATCTATTCCACTATTAGAAAGTACAATCGAATCTTCTCCTAATCTTTTTGTATAATAATCATATCCTGTTGATGCTTCGTTCGCATACTTTATTATTTCAGCATATTTAAGCACAAAATCTAAAAGATTTCTATCTTCTTCTAGAAACATATCTCTAGTATGTTCAAACTCAAGTTTTGCACCATATCTATATGTTTCTTTTTTTAGAAATCTATCATAAAATTCTGGTAATGATTTTATTTTATAAAATTGTTTTTCTCCAATTCTTATTTCTAGTTTTAGCACATTATTAAATTTGTTATATATTATCTTAGGCTCTATATGTATGTAACCTTTTTTCTCTGAGCGTTCTTCTGATATATCGTCCTCTTCCTCGAAATGATAGAATTCTTTTACAAGCTGATTAAATACTTTATAATCCCCTGGATTTGTGTATTCGTTTTTATTTTCCATTAAAATCTCCTCTTTTACTGATTATTTATTATACACCATTTTCCAATAAGTTGCAATCGGAATACACAAAAAATTTGCCTCGAAATATTAAATTTTTTCTAATATTTCAAGGCTTATTTTTTTATTTTTTCTTTTTAGTAGTAGATTTTTTTGCTGTCTTTTTTGTAGTCGTTTTCTTTCTTCTAGTAGTCCTTTTTGGTGCTTTTTCCTTTTCGGCTTCTGGATTCCAAGGTTCTCCAACTTTTGGTTTATCCCAAGAGATAAATTTGCAAGATTCTTCTGTATTTTTATTATTCTCGCAAATATAGTAATTTTTTCCTCTCTTTGTTTTACGAACTTGCACTTGTCCTCCACAAACTGGGCAAGGAACATCTATTGTTACTACAAAAGGTTTTACATTCTTACATTCTGGATATCCCGGGCAAGCAAGGAATTTTCCATATCTACTCATTTTTATAACCATCATTCTTCCACATTTGTCGCATTTAACATCACTAACTTCATCTTCTAACTTTACATGTTCTAGCTCTTTGTCTACTTTCTCTAATTCTTTTTCAAATGGTGGATAGAATTCTCTAAGTATTTGTTTCCATTCCTCTTTTCCTTCTGCCACTTCATCGAATTCATCTTCAACTCTTGCTGTAAATGTTACATCTATTATGTCTGTAAAATTCTCTGTTAATAACGTATTTACTACTTCTCCAAGTTGTGTTGGAACTAATTGTTTTTTGTCTTTTTCTATATATCTTCTTTCGATTATTGTTGTTATTATTGGTGAATATGTACTTGGTCTTCCTATTCCTTTTGTTTCCAGCTCTTTTACAAGGCTTGCTTCTGTATATCTTGCTGGTGGTTCTGTAAAGCTTTGCTTTGCATCTAGCTTTTCTTTTTTCACTTCTTGATTTAACTCTAGTTTTGGAATATTTGTGCTTTCTTCTTCGTCTTCCTTAGAGTCGTTACCTTCTACATATAGTGTCATAAACCCTTTAAATTTTAAGTTTTGTCCACTTGCTTTGAATTTATATTCATTTACATCTATATCTACACTTATTGTGTCATACACAGCTGCTGCCATCTGGCTTGCTATAAATCTATTATATATTAGTTTATATAATTTGTATTGATCCGGTGTAAGTGAATCCTTTATACTATCTGGTGTTATATGAATATATGTTGGTCTTATACCCTCGTGCGCATCTTGTGCATCTTTATTTTGTCTATAATATCTGTTCTCATAATAATTAGCTCCATAAGTTTGTGTTATTACTTCTTTTGCTACTGCTCTTGCTTCTTCAGATATTCTTGTAGAGTCAGTTCTCATATATGTTATAAGTCCTACACTACCTTTTTCTGGTATTCTTACGCCTTCATATAATCCTTGTGCAACTGACATTGTTTTCTTAATTGTAAATCCTATTTTTCTTGATGCTTCTTGTTGCATTGTACTTGTTGTAAATGGTGGAGCTGGAGTTCTTTTCTTCTCTCCATTCTTTATGTTTGTAACTATATATTTTCCATTCTTTATATTTGATAGAATTTCGTCTACTTCTTCTTTTTTATGCAATTCAACCTTTTTGTCGTTTTTGCCATAAAACTTTGCAACAAAATCTTGTTTTGATTTTTCATCTAGCAATGTTGCATATATATTCCAATATTCTTCTGGTATAAAGTTTCTTATTTCGTTTTCTCTATCTACAATTAATTTTACCGCAACCGATTGAACTCTTCCTGCAGATAAACCCGGTTTAACTTTTTTCCATAAAAGTGGACTTATTTTGTAACCAACTATTCTGTCTAGTACTCTTCTTGCTTGTTGAGCATCTGTTAAGTTCATATCTATTTTTCTAGGTTGTTTTATCGATTCTTTTACTGCTTCTTTTGTTATTTCATTAAATGTTACCCTACAAACAGAATCTTCTGGTATTTCTAGAATCTTTGCTAAATGCCAAGCTATTGCTTCTCCTTCACGGTCAGGGTCGGTTGCAAGATACACTATATCAGCATTCTTCGCTTCCTTTTTTAGAGATTTTATTAGGTCTCCTTTTCCCCTGATGTTTATATATTCTGGTTCAAAATCATGTTCTATATCTACTCCCAATTTTGACTTTGGCAAATCTCTTATATGTCCCATTGAAGCAAGTACCTTTGTGTTTGCTCCCAAAAACTTTTTTATTGTATTAGCTTTTGCTGGTGATTCCACAATAATTAATTTATTTGACATCATTTTCTCCTTATATTTTATTACTATAGTATTGTAGCCTACTTTTGTTTATTTTTCAAGCTTTTAGACAAAATTTATTAATCTACTCCATAAAATACCTTCAATACATTTTTATATCCTGGAAATGCTAGCTTATTAATATCATCTATGACTTTTTTAACATTATATTTAACTGTTAGTTGTTTATAGGTAATTGTTTTTTTGTTAATTTCCAATACTCCATAATGTGCCTCGTCTGTTTTTCTTGGACAGCCTAGAGCTCCAGGATTTATATAATATTTTTTAATATTTTTGTTGTAAATTTCACTATGGGTATGCCCATACAAATAAATATCGGCATCTACATCTTCAAACATTTTTTCATTTTCTTTTAAATCAGCAATTTTAACATGTTTTTTGAACTTCATATCACGATTCATTGGATAGTGAACCATATAAATTTTTTTACTCATTATTTCAATCATATTCTCTTTTGGCAAGGATTTTATGAGCTCTATTGAAGAATCTTTTTTATCCAATCGTTCCTATCTAGTTGTTCCATGCTTACTTTTACTTTTTCGTCATGCACTATTGTTGGCATCCCTTCTAATATATATCTTTCTCTATTTCCTTGTATGCATATACATTTTTCTTTGATCTCTAATATTCTCTGTATTACATCTTCTGATTTTCCGGTTCCGTCCAATGAAATCTCCTAAGCAAATTATCTTATCAATTTCTTTCTTATCCAATTCTTCTAATACAGAATTTAAAGCATCTATATTACCATGTATATCCGATATTATTCCTATATTCATAATAAAAAATTCCTCTCATTATCATATTTCTTAATTATATTCAATTTTCTAGGAGTTTTATAATTTTATGTATTGTTTGTTATTTAAAGAAAAGAATATGAGGTTTAAGATTTCAACCCCATATTCTTTTTACACCTCTATTTTCGTGATGTATTTTTGCGTAGATAACACTTTTAATGTTCTGTTATCTTGATTATTTGAGATACTTCAAGGATTGCACTATTTCTTTCATATCTCCTATAGTCATATTAATTTTCTTACCAGTTCTTCTTTCTTCAACCTCATAAGTAAAATTACCACTATAGGAATTTCCAATAATAACTAAATAGGGCATTCCAAACAGCTTTGCATCCTTTATTTTAGCTCCAAAAGACATATTTCTTCTGTCATCAATAACAACTTTTATGCCTTCTTTACACAACTTTTTATACAGAGCTTCTGCCTCCGTTTGCTGTTTTTCAGTAGAAACAATATAAAAAGTATATGGAGCTAAATTTACAGGCCATTTCATTCCTTGTTCATCGCAGTTTCTTTCACATATAGTAGCCAGTACACGACTTACACCGATACCATAGCATCCCATATAGAAATATTCTCTTTCGCCACATTTTCCATTAAACATCGCCTTCATTTCTTTGGAGTATTTCTGTCCAAGCTGAAAAATGTGTCCAAGTTCTATGCAATGTTCTTTGTGAAATTCAGCTAAGTTAATAGTTGTACCATAAGTTTTATTCAGAATTTCAGTAACATTCTTTCCTTCTAGTACTTCTACATTAATTCCAATGGAGAAATCTTCGTTAACCAAAATTGTATCTTCTCCAATGTCAGATAAGCACATAAATTCTTCCGAACAATTACCTCCCATGTCTCCATTTAAAGCCTTAACAGGAATCACTTTTAAGCCTAACTTATCAAAAATCTCGAGATATGCATCTCGCATTTTTTCATATTCTTTGACCAGCTCGATTTGTGATGCATCAAAACTGTACGCATCCATCATAGTAAATTCCTTACTTCTAAGCAATCCTCCTCTTGAACGAAGTTCATTTCTAAATTTGGGTCCAATTTGAAAAATGTTAATCGGTAGTTGCTTATATGTCGAAACACTGTTCTTTACAAATTCTACCACAGCTTCTTCCGCAGTTGGAGCCATACAGAAAGTACCATTACTCATTATGGTACAAAACATTTGGCCTGAAGAATTATAAGCTTCCCATCTCTTTGATTCTTCCCAGATTGATTTTGGTTGTAAGATAGGTAAAGCTACTTCGATACACTCATAACTTTCTAAAACCGTCCGAATTACTTCTTCCACTTTTTCCTGTGCTTTTACTAAGAAATGATTTTTGCCATATATACCTGTTGCATAGCGTTTCACTTGTCCTGATTGTAACAAGACCTGCTGAGAAAGTGTCTCACTTGAGACTCTTTCTCGTGTTGTGTTAAAATTTCCTCTTGAAAGTCTCAATGATAATCACGCTCCTAAAAAAAATTGTTGTAGTCAACATAATTATATTAACACATTTTAAAATTAAAATCAAGTCTTTTTAACTATACTGTATAGTTTATTACATTTTCGCTTCAATATATCTTTTTTTTATTTTTTTCAAATTTTCTTCTGATATGCTACAACTTTTTAAATATCCTTCTATAGAACCATATTTATTATCTATATGTTTCAGTAATTTATCCATAGTATCATAATTTGGATTAATTATTGGAAATATATCTTTTTCTTTAACACTATTTGAAAACTCTATGATCATTTTTTTCAAAAATACCCCCGAAGCCAAATAATCTGCGATTATATCTTTCTCATTGACTCCCAATAATTTTAAGATACATGCAGTTACTACTCCAGTTCTATCTTTTCCCGCATTACAATAGTAAATCACTCCACTTGTTGTGTCAGCTAATATATCAAATAATTCCTTTATTTTCTCCTTTCCCTCTAGCATTTCAATATATGAATCTAGAACAGCATCTTTACTATTTGGTAATCTTCCATCTCCTTTTATTCCTACATGATAATAATTAAATTTATTATTACCTACAAAAATTCCTTTTTTATTTGTTATCTCATCATTACTTCTCAGATCGATGATTGTTGTAAAATTCATCTGAATTAGTTCCTCTATTTCTCTATCATCTAAATTTGTTATGCAGTTACTTCTAATAATTGTCTCTTCTCTTACTATCTCTTTATTTCCTATTGTATAGCCCCCTATATCTCTCATATTTTCTACTTTATCAATAAAAAATCTTCTCATAATCATTCCCTTTCATTATCTTTAATATGTATATTTTCTATTTCTCTTCGTAGTAATTCATTAGCCAAAAAATATTTTTTTCTTAATACTATTGAAATCGACTTATTTTCCGGATTACCATTAACTCTTTGTTGAAAAAAGTGCAATCCTTTTAGCAATCGAACTTGCATGAAATATAATATCTTTCCATAATCTTTTCCACTTTTTTGTATCGTTTCTTTGATTCTTTTTATACTTTCCCCTTCCAATAATAGCCCACTTGCTAGCATGCTAGCAAATTGAAAATCTTTAGGCGCCATCTCTAATGATTCAAAATCAATTATGTTAGCCTTTACTTCTCCATTCTTCTTTGTTTCAAATAAAATATTATCTCTGTTTATATCGTTATGTGATAATACTTTTTCACCATTTCTAAATTCCAAACTGTAATCGGATTCTAATAAACTTTTTGCCATTTCTTTTATATACATATTATCTGTCTGTTGATAAATCATACTTATTTCTTTTTCTAAATCTGCTGTTTTAAAAAACTGTGATGCGCCTTTAACTCGAGTCAACATTTTGCTTAGTCTTTCTTCACTTTCTAGCAGTGCCTTATATTCTTTCTCTCCAAGTTGTCCATAAGTATGTTCTCCCTCCACATATTTTACAATTTTACAAAATGTATCATTTTCATAATTTTGCATTGACAAAATTCTAGGTATTCCTTCACAAAACATATTGTCCAATAAGCATTGTTCTGCATAATCTTCTATTCCGATATGTCCCTTCTTCATTTTGACTACATATTTTCCATTACCAGTATTAATAATAAATACTCTTGAGTTCATTGCTCTTTTTCTTTCTTCCATTAACATTTTATCAAAAATATTTTCCATAATAAAAATGCTATTGTTTTTCACGTCGATTTGCGATGTTCTTTCTCTTCCCTCAATAGTATTAATCAGGCATCTAATAAATCCCGAATGTGATACTACTATATCGCAAAATTCTTCTTTATCATAATATTGCATTAAAAATCCCATCACTCTTGCTTGAAGTTCCTCTCCTTTTTCTGCTTCAGGTATTTGATCTAGATCTTTTTTTTCATCCCATATTTTATAATAACTTGGATAAATTCGATTTGCCTCTTTCTTACTCATTCCCGTTAAAATTCCTACAGCAACTTCATTTATGGTGGAATCTTCTATTATTGGTAACTGTAGTTGTTCAGCAATAATACTTGCAGTTTCTTTCGCTCTATTTGATTTACTTGATACAATTTTTTGAGCAAATTGTAGTCGTTCCAAATTCTCATCCACTGTTAATCTAGTATTTTTCTTTCCTGTTTCTGTTAAATGGTATTCTTCTCTGTTTCCCTGAATAACACCATTATTATTTCCCTCCGACATTCCATGTCTAATTATTATAAGTTGTTGCATATATTACCCCTTTTATAGCGAATGATATAATGTTATCTTTTTAAAGTATTTATATTTTTGTTTCTCTTCATTTACTTCCTCTGTTTTACAACCATATTTTATTGGACATAATGGATCTATATTCTCTATATTTCCATATTCGACTATTTTTCTCACTTGGCAACCACCTCTGCATTGTGAATGATATTTGCAACCATTACAATTATAATTCGTTATCTTGTTTCTATATTTCTGTATTTTTTCATTTAAATATATATTTTTTATTCCTCCAAGTTCAAATATATTACCTAGATAATATTTATTCATTAAGCAAGGTGTGACTGATCCATCTGGATTGATTGCAATTAATTCTTGTGCACCGATACATCCTTTCATGTTTGGTAGTCCTGAATTACAATATAAATTTACAGGGGAATTTACCATTGTTATATTTATTCTATCTATATATTGTTCTTTTAAATTTCTTATATGTTCTTGTATTTCAAAGTATTTTGGTGCAACTTGTGAGTAATAATGTTGTTCGTGAAATATACATCTTTCTGGATTTATTAATTTTAAAACATCTATCTTTAAATCTATCGCTAGTTTTATCATATCTTCAAATTCTTTTAATTCTATATCTGTATCATATGACATTTTTATCGCTACCATAAAATTACCATTGTTCTTACTTCTATATTCTATAATTTTTCTAATTCCGTCTATTGCTTTAACTAGTACATTTTTTCCTCTTATCTCAGCGTTCTTTTTTTCATTAGCAGACTCAATACTAACAGTAAAAGATGTTACATCATTATCAATTAGTATTTTTCCAATTTCATCTGTTATCCTTGTTCCATTTGATGACATTGATGTAATAATTCCGTATTTTTTTGCTTCTTTCATATATTTCTCTAATCTATCTGGAAATAAAGTTGGCTCTCCTCCCGCCAAATGTAATCTCATAATTCCATTTTTATACATATCTTTAATAATATACTCAATCTGATCTTCTTCCATAGTATTTGAATTCAATCTTTCTCTATTATAACAATGCTCACAATGTAAATTACAAGCATCTGTAAAATCAAAATAATATTCTAAAGGTGCACTAATATTTACATTATCAGAGTATATTTCTCTTACTTTTTCGTTCTCTCTTAATCCCATTTTTTTTAGTTCTTCTAAAACATCTAGATCTTTTTTTATGCCTTGTATAATCCTATCTACTTGTTTGTCTATTCCTTTATTATTAGCTATAAAATATGCTTTATCTTTGTCACTCCATATCAAATTTCCAAACCTTTCACGCCTTACAAACATTTTAACTTTACCTCACATCCTTATAAATATCTTTATTATTCTCTATTTTATGTTGCACAGTTAGTCTATCCCAATTACTATGTTGCCTTAAATAATTGTTCATTTTTCTCTTAGCATATTCTTGCATTTCAATCAATTCATCATGTGTGTAGCTAAACGATTCATAAGCCCTGCTATTTTCGTCGATTTTTATCCATTCCTTGCTTTCTGAATCAACCATTTTAAACATTGGCGTATCTTTTATTACAGTTAGCGGATAGCAACAAATCTCTGTTGGTCTCAACACTGTTTCTGCAAATTCCAAACTTTCCGTTAATCCTTTCATATCATCCCCTGGCAATCCTACAATAAATTCCGCTTTCCAATGGATATTAGCTTTCGATAGTTTTGGTAATTCCTTAGTTACCTTTTCTATGGAATTACTTCTGATCCATTCTGGAATCTTTTTATTTGTTGTTTGTATTCCTATTCTTATTTCTTTTATGTTTGTTGCTTTTAACAAACATATCATTTCATCATCTATAAATTCCGGTCTTAAATATATAGTTAATCTAGCCTGTGATGCATATACCGCAAACATTTTTAAAATTTCTTTTGCTCGTTGAGGAGTTCCTCCTAAATTAGCATCTATAATAAATACATCTTTAAATCCTAATTCTCCTATTCTTTTTATCTCCTCTTCTACAAATTCCAAATCAAAAAACTCTACATTTTCTCTGTTTTTAAATCCGCAATAACCACAATTATATCCACAGCCTCTTGTTGTCTCATAATATAAAAAGTCTCTATCTATATTTCTAAATTTCGTAAATAAAGGGCTTTTATACAGTAATCTTTCTGGTATTAGCTTTCTCTCTGGGTGTTCTTTATCAAATATATTGGGATTTTTCTCAAAAAAACTCTGATCACTTCTGCCCTGTTCTATATATCTTATAGCATTTAATAAACTTTGCTCTCCCTCTCCTAATATAAAAAGTTCATTCTTATATAAACTTAAATCCGTATATTTTACTTCTGGTCCTCCTATAATAATTGAAGTTTTTGGAGCATTTTCTCTAATTATTTTAGCTATTTGTGGTGTTGCCTTTCTTGACCAAACATAGTTCGATATCCCTACAATATCATATTTCCCTTCTATTTTCTCTTTTACAAATTCAGCAAAATCTAAATCCACTAAAGCTACCGGAACTAACTCTACATCGATGCCCGAACTGTTCAAATATTCTCCAAGTCTAAGAGCTGCTAAAGAATATTTTGTCGGATAATCATTCATCCTTAGATAGTACGTTATTAAAGCAATTTTCATTATACCTCCCATTTTGTTTTTTACTTATACGTATACTACTACTTTTCTTTTTCTATGTCAAGATTTTATCATTTTTTAAATCTTGATTGCATATTTTATTTTGACTTTGTTTTACAACATGTCATATATTACTTGCGGATTTCTTCTTAAGTCATCAATTACTTCTTCTGTTGACATTGGTGTTACTCTATTTTTCATCAACAGTTCTAATAAGTTTTTAATGACTCTCTCGTTATTTGATAATCCGTTAATTTTGCTTCTTTCTTTTGTCGTTGTGTTGCCTTGTTTTTCTTCTTTTATTATTTCAATTCCGTATTTTCTACTATTTACTTTTCCTATTAATATTTTTGTTACGTAGTATTTAATATCAATTTCTAAGTTTTGTTTTGCTTCCTCTAGTTCTAATGAATCTATTTTTGCAATACCATAAAGTTTCTTTGTGTCTAGCATAAGTCTTCTCCTCTTTTTGTTCTTTTTAGGTATCTTCTATCATATATCAGAACTGGTAAAAAGGCAAGAACTTTCGTACGACTAGTTTTTACAGTTTTCGACATTTATCGACATTTTGATTTCTTGGTATATTTTTTCTTCTACATTTTCTTTTGCTACGCTCATTGCTTTTTCTCCCATTTGAGCAAGCTTTTCTTTGTCTTTTATCATGTTATTTATCTCATTATTTAAGCTTGTATATGTTAAGTTTTTGTCTTGTATAATTTCTGCTGATCCTACATTTTTTAGCACCTGAGCATTATATTCTTGATGATTTTCTGTTGCAAATGGGAATGGTATGAATATCGCTGGTTTGCCAAGTATTGCAATTTCTGTTATTGTCATTGCTCCACTTCTACATACAACTAAATCAGAGATTTGCATTATTTCTTGCATATTATATATGTATGGCAATATTTTGGTGTTTCTTATATTGTCTATGTTTATTTGTTTGCTTGCTAACTGTTGTTTGATTTTTTCGTAGTTTTGTGCTCCTGCTGACCAAATTATTTGGTAATTGTCGTTTAGATTGTTTTCTATTATTCCTAATAATGCTTGATTTATTGTTTTGGCCCCTTGACTTCCTCCAAACGTTAATATTGTTGGCAATTCTGGATTTAATCCCATTTCTTTTATTTTGTTTTTCTTTTCTTCTAATGATATATATGTTCTTTTTATTTTTGATGGATTTCCTGTTACTATTACTTTTTTTGCCTTAGGAAGTCTTGCTTTTGCTTCTTTAAATCCTAACAATATTTTCTTTGCATCTTTTGACAATAGCTTTACTGCCACTCCTGGGAATGCGTTGCTTTCGTGAAGTATGATTGGTATTTTTAATTTTTTTGCAGCTAATCCCACAGATACGCATATATAGCCACCTGTTCCAATTACTACATCTGGCTTGAATTCTTTTAATATTTTTTTTGCTTCACTTATAGATTTGATTGTTTTGCAAAGTTTTTTTATGTTTTCTAGGTTTATTTTTCTGCTTATTCCATATGAGTTGATACATTTTAATTCGTATCCAGCCCTTGGAACTAAGTCTTTTTCTAATCCTCTATTTGTTCCTATGAATATTATTTTTGAATCCGGTTCTTTTTCCATTATTTTATTTGCTATTGCTATTCCCGGATTTATATGTCCACCTGTTCCTGCTGCCGCTATTACTGCTCTCATTTTCCTTTTTCCTTTCTTAACGATATTTTCGCCCAAGAAGGAGCGTCCCTCTTGGGCGAGTTTTTAGACTTTCGCGCCTGCTCTTGATATATTTAACAAGATTCCCACTGACGATAGCAAAATTACTAACGCAGTTCCACCATAACTAAAGAATGGAAGAGCCATTCCAGTTGTTGGGATTGATGCTGTTACAACTGCTATATTGATAATTGCTTGTATCGCAACTAGCGTGGTTATTCCCACAGCAATTAAGCTTCCAAACATGTCTGGTGCTTTCATCGCTATTACTATTCCTCTCCAAACAAATACAGCAAATAAAGCAATTATTGCTATGCACCCTACAAATCCTAGTTCTTCTGCTATTATTGCAAAGATAAAGTCGTTTTGTGGTTCTGGTATGTATAAATATTTTTGTTTGCTGTTTCCTAGTCCTACGCCAAATAGTCCCCCTGAACCAATAGCATATAAACTTTGTATCATTTGATATCCTGTTCCTGTTGCGTCTGACCAAGGATCAAAGAATACTTTTATTCTGTCCAATCTAAAACTATCTGAAGTTCCGGATACACCTTTTATTTGGTCTATTTTTCCTTTTAATAGCAATAATGTTAGTCCTGCTCCTCCTGCAAGGCCAGCCCAAACAAAGTGCAATACTCTAACACCAGCCATTAACATCATTACAAATGTTATTACTGATATTACTAAAGATACACTTAAGTGGTTTTGAATTCTGTATAATATTGCTACTGGTATAGCTAAGAATATTAAAGGTTTAAAGAATCCTCTCCAAAAGTCTTTTAGCTCACTTTTATGATCTGATAAATAACCTGCATAAAATATTATAAGTCCTATTTTTGTAATTTCTGATGGCTGAAATTGTCCAAGACCTTTTATTTCGATCCATCTAAGCGCTCCATTTACTTCTTTTCCTAGATGTGGTACTAATACTAACAATAGCACCAATACTGATACCACATACACGCCCCAATAGTATTTTTTATAGAATCGATAATCTATTTTTGAAACAAATAGCATTGCTATTATTCCAAAAACTGCAAACCCAAACTGTTTTATGAAATATGTATAACTGCTTCCTGTTTTTGATAGTGCCGAAGGAGCGCTTGCTGATAAAACCATAACAACTCCTAGAGATACAAGTATCAATACAGTTATTACTAATACATAATCCATTTTATTGTTTAGAAATTTTGAGAATTTTTTTGTCTTTTTTTCTTCTCTGTTTTGCATTTGTTCTTCCTTCCTCTTTATTTTTTAGATTGCCATTATGCCTATAACACACGCAATTAATGTTACAATACTAAATACTGATACTATTGTATTTTCGTTCCATCCTGATAATTCAAAGTGGTGATGCAATGGTGCCATTTTGAACACTCTTTTTTTAGTTCTCTTGTAATGAGCTACTTGTATTATGTCTGATAATGTTTCTAATACCGGTACTATTGCTATTATTAGTAGTAATAGTGGTACTTTTAGATATATTGCCATTACTGACACAGCTCCACCTAGTAGAAGCGAGCCTGTGTCTCCCATAAATATTTTTGCTGGATGCAAATTAAATAATAAGAATGCTAAGCATATTCCTATTAAGCTTGCTCCAAATACAACTATTTCTTTTACTCCTGTTACTATTCCAATTACAGTTAAGCAAGTTAATATTATTGTTGTAACTGATGTGCTTAATCCGTCTATTCCATCTGTTAAGTTTATTGCATTAGTTGTTGCAAGCATTACTACTATTGAAAATGGAATATACGCCCATATTGGCATTGTAACTGTTGTTTTTGCAAATGGGATTATTATATCTGTTCCTGCTCCCATTACTTTGATTAAATACACTATAAAAACTGTCGCTACTATTAGCAATCCTAACATTTTGTATCTTGGTTTAAGTCCTTCTGTATTTTTTAATACAACTTTTTTAAAGTCATCTATAAATCCTACTAATCCAAATCCTAGTACTGCTATTAATATTGGTAAGAAGTTTTTTGCCATTGATTGTGCTTCTTGAGCGTCTTTTCTAATGTAACCAAAGTAGACAACTCCTCCCATTATTACAAGAGAAATCATCATAATTATTCCGCCCATTGTTGGTGTTCCCTTCTTTTTAAGATGGGACTTTGGACCTTCTTCTCTTTCACTTTGACCTATTTTTCTTTTTCTTAATATTGGTATTATTATTAATGAAATTACAAATGCTACTGCAAAAGCTAGCAAAAGTATTTTTATATGATATTCCATTTCTTCCTCCTAATTTATATTTCTCCTTTGATTATCTTATTAACTATTTCTCTTTCATCAAAAGGATGTTTTACTCCTTTAATTTCTTGGTATGGTTCATGACCTTTTCCTGCCAAAATAATTATGTCTTTCTTGTTTGCCATTTCTATTGCATGTCTTATTGCTTCTACTCTATCTACTATACATGTATATTTGCCTTTTGTCTTTTTAATTCCTTCTTCTATCTGATTAACTATTTCTTGTGGGTCTTCATCTCTTGGATTATCAGATGTTATTATTGTATAGTCTGCAATTTTTCCTGATATTTCTCCCATTGCAGGTCTTTTTGCAGAATCTCTATTTCCCCCACAACCAAATACAGAAATTACTCTTCCTCTTGTATATGCTTTTGCTGCACTTAGAATGTTTTTCAAACTGTCTGGTGTATGAGCAAAATCTATCATTATTGTTAGCTCTTTGTCATTGTTTACAAGTTCTGATCTTCCTGGCACACGAACTTCTAGCAAAGCTTCTTTTATTGCTTCTGCTGAACATCCAAGCTTTGTTGTAACGCTAATTGCAGCCAAGCTGTTATACACGCTGAATCTTCCTGGTATTCCTACCTTTACTCTTTCATTTCTATTATCTATTTTTACTTTGAAGTCCACATATGAATTTGTTATTGTTATGTCTTTTGCTAATAAATCGCATGTGTTGTCAATTCCATATGTTTTTATGTCACAGTCTGGAACTAGTCTTGGTATTCTGCTACCTTGAATATCATCTGCATTTACAAATCCTGTTTTGCACATTTTGAATAATTTTAGCTTTGAGTTAAAGTAATCTTCCATTGATGGATGCTCTTTTGGGCTTATATGGTCTTCTGACAAGTTTGTAAATACAGCCATATCAAATTGACATCCTGTAACTCTGTGTAATTTTAGGCTTTGTGAAGATACTTCCATTACCACTACTTTGCAACCTTGTTCTGCCATTTGAGCAAATTCCTTTTGTAATTCTATACTTTCAGGAGTTGTTCTTGTATTTTCCCTTAGCATCTCGTTTCCTATGTAAGTTGCGATTGTTCCTACCAATCCTGTTTTTATTCCTTGCTTTTCTAGTATTTCTTTTATCATATATGTTGTAGTTGTTTTTCCCTTTGTGCCTGTTATTCCTACTAGTTTGAATTTACGTGATGGATTGTCGTAAAAATTGCACGCACAAATTGCCATGGACTCTCTTATTTCTGGCACTACAATTAATGTTACATCTTCTGGTATGTTTAGGCTCTTAAAATCTGTTGTTTCATCCACAACAATAACTTTTGCACCTTTCTCTATTGCAGAAGGTATAAATTGTGTTCCATCTAAAGTAAATCCTTTAATTGCGAAAAACATGCTTCCTTCTACTACATTTCTCGAATCATTTTCTATTGTAGTTACTTCTCTATCTATTTCTCCTTTTGCTTTGATTTTTTCTAGTCCTGCTAGTATTTGTTTTAAATTCATATTTTATCATTCCTTCCATGCCTTTAAGCTGGTAATTTTAACATATAGTAATTACTATTTTTGTCAATTTCCCTTTTATTATATAATTAAAAAATGATTTTGTATAGGGTTTTATAATTTTTTTCATAATAATTCTATTTCTTCTTTACATATTTATTATTAATTTGTTGTTTTATTCATTTTATGGATTAATTTTACAGATTTCATATTTTATGTTTACTTTTTCACTTTTCTGTGATATACTAGAATATATTAAAAATATGAAAGGAGTGCATGGTAGTGTTGAGATTTGAGCGGCTTCCCGAGCCCTTGGACCCTTTTAAGGAATACCTTGTGCTGACTCAGGAAGAGTATTCTTCTAAATTCCACTTGGTTATACTCAGTGGAGACCAGCAGAGATTCCTTGGAGAGTTTTCGCTTTCACATTTTCAGTACAAACATGACATCCTGACAGCTCTTCGAATTGCTGTCACGGACATTCTGAACAAAGCCAGCCCTCAGATAAATTTGAAACCCTCTTCGTGGTTTGTCATTTATTTTGCGGGCCACCACAATCTTTTGTGGTGTAGCAAGGAATTCGAGTCCAAGATGAAGAGGTTGTCTATGTTCAACCTCAACAATAAGGGCCTCGCATTCATGCTGGAAGGAACAAAATTCGAATAAAGCATTTCCAAGCAAACCTTTTCCCCTGCCAGATTTATTCTGACAGGGGATTTCTTTTTTTATATTTCCATTTGCTTTCCTAAGAAGTTAGCTGCTGACTGAGCTACTTTTTGCTCTACTTCTGACATCTTAGTTTTTGAATCTTTTGATAATAAAATAACACTTCCTATTGTATTTCCATCTGATATTATTGGATATATTACTTGAGAATTATATATTCTATCTTTATTTTCGTTTTGCGTAATTGGCACTGATAAATCATTGTTTTCTTTGCTTATATATTGCTCTTTGTCTTCCATTATTCTTTCTAGTTCATTACTTACTTCTTTTTCTAGCCACTCTTTTTTTGATGCTCCTGATATTGCAATAACTGTATCTTTGTCTGTTATGCAAGCTATATGTCCAGTTGTTTTGTTTAAAGTTTCAGCATATTCAGTTGCAAATTCTGAAAGTTCCCCAATAGGCGAGTATTTCTTTAAAATAACTTCACCTTCTTTGTCTGTAAAGATTTCTAGCGGATCACCGTTGTTAATAACATTGGAACAAAGTTCCCCTCTCTTCACTTGTGTGAAGAATTTGCGGTCATTATGGTTCTGATTTTTTTGTATTGCTGTTATGTTCTGTCTTGATATTCCAATATTATTCCCTATATCTAATATATTCTCTATGTTTGATTTTAATTTTATAATTATTTTATCTTCATATATATATATACAATCGATTATAGTTTCTAAATCTTGTTTATCTAATTTTTCTTTTTCTAAAATATCATCAAAGATTTTCAAAGTATCTTTCTTTACTTGTACTATATTCTGCTTATTGTTATTATTTTTTTCTTCTAATTCAATTTGAGATTTCAGTGTTTGCAATTTACTATTTAATTCACTTTCCATGGTGCTATACATTTCTTCTATATATTCTCTATTAGTAGGATTTTTCATTATATCTCTAATTTTTTGTTGCATTGTTACCTTTAATTCATTTTTTGCTTTTTCTTCTTCTGTTTTCAGAGTATCTAAAATTCCTCTATTATTATCTTTCTGCATTTGCTTTCTATTTTTGTCTAATTCTCCATTTAAATAGTCTATTACTTTATCTGCATTTTGTTTTATCATAACAATATATGCTTTTACTAAGTCATCTAATACTGAAACTAATATATGGTGGCTAGTACAAGCTGACCTTCCATGATTATGATACGCTCCACAATAATATGCTGGCTTTCTTTTTCCATTGCTAATAGAAAACATTGGTGCACCACAATCTCCACATTTCATTAACCCTGTATAATCATTATCATATTTTTTAGTTCCTCTATAATGACTTTTTTCTCTTTTTCTATTTTCATGAACTGCCTGTGCTTTATTAAACAATTCATGAGTTAATATTGGTTCATGAAAATCTTCAAATACAAATTGTTTGTCCTCTGATAATTTTTTATCAGTTCCATTTATACCTCTTCTTGAATATTTATTTGTTCTTAAAGTACCAATGTAAAAATCGTTTCCTATTATGTGATTAATAGAAGCTGTGTTCCATACATCATTTACAGGTCCAATATAAGTTTTTCCTTGTTCCTCCCATAATTGTTTAAGTCTTGTTTTTGGTGTTGGTATTCCTTCAGCAGTTAAAGTGCCTGCTATTTTTTTATAACCATATCCTTTAACATACATTTCATAAATTCTTTGGACTACTTGTGCTGCTAAATGATCTACTCTATACTCTCTCTTTTGATAATCTACCATAACATATCCGTATGGTACATTTGTAATCCAAGTTCCATTTTTAGATTTGTTTTGAACTGTACTTCTTATTTTTCTACTAATATCTTTAACATATAATTCGTTATACCATGTTTTAATTCCTACTAGATCATTATTTTGTTCTTTTGAAGTATCTAGGTCATCGTTTATAGCAATAACAGTTACACCCATCTTGTCTAATTCTTCTATAAATAATAATGTTTTTGCATTGTGTCTACCAATTCTGGATAAGTCTTTTGCTATTACTATATCTATATTTCCATCCAAAATCTCTTTTTTCATTCTTGTAAAATCAGGTCTATCAAACTTATATCCACTAAAGTTATCATCTTCAAATTCAATGATGTTATAATTAGTAAAATGTTCTTTTGCATAATCTTTAACAATATTCTTTTGATTTATTATACTTTCATATCTCTCTTTGTCTTCATCGTAACTTACCCTAGAATAACTTGCTATTCTGAGTGCTCTAACACACATTTTCTATTCCCTCCTTAAAAGTGTGTTCAATGAATACATTTTTATTATACAATATTATTCATTTCTTTTCCACTTTATTTTAGTTTTTTCTACAAAAAAACATATAAGATTTATTCTTATATGTTAGTAGGCATTATTTAAAATCAAATTTAGTAGATTTATTTTTATATCATCATTTCCTGATTGGTACATACAAATTTTATATTTTTTCTGTCTATATATTTCTATTTCTTTTTCTATATCTAATGGAAGATTTTCTTGTGGATTTTCTTGATTAGTAAACCATAATGCTACTATCTTTGCATTTTCATTTATGTCTATTTTCAATTTATCAATCCTCCTAACTATACAGATATTCCTTTAACTGAGTTTGTATATTCTGGATATCTTATCTTTATACCTTCGTAAAAGTATGGTGCATACGAGCAACAAAATATTTCACTTGTATTATAGTAGCTAGATTTTTCACCATTTTCTAAATCTTCTTCGCTATCATACATGCACCTATTCCACAAACTAAAAGCCATCCTTGTTACTTTAGCAGATGTTCCTGTTTGCCATGCTGCATTGATTGAATCTATATTTATTTCTCCGTTTTTTTATATCAAATATTTCCTTAAAATGATCTCTTGTACTTTCACAAATTCCTAATATATATATTAGTGACTTATAATACACATCCGTTTTTCCATATGCTGATAATTCTTTCAAATTATTCTCAAAAAATTCTTGATGTTCATTATCTATAAAATTCACTTTAATCACCTCGCATATAGTATGTCCAAATTTTTCCAATTTAAACACCTTTTAACTTACTTTGTTATTTTCTCTTTTGTCTAATAACTTTTACTTTGTATTTTCCTTCTTTTGCTATAATCTTTTCCATCATATCCATCAATTTTGTTTCTTCAGGATATACCTTAAACATTACTTTTATTTCCTCTAGTAAATCTTCTATTGTTCTTTCTTTATTTGCACTATGATAAATGCTGTTCAATGCTAAAACTACATATGCTACACAACATTCTCTATTTATATAAATTCTTTCCATCTTTTATTTCCTCCACTTAGATTTCCTATTATTAAATTTTTTTAGATATTCCATTTGTTCTTCATCTTCCATTTTTCTCTCTGTCTCAGTTTTTGTTATATTTCCGCCAACTAAAATTAAATACATTAAAATAGCATCGATTATTGCAAAAACTGTTATACCTATTATTAATGTTTTTATTAACATTTTTTCCTCCAATTACTATCTTTAAAATGATTTTAAAAATAGTCTATTTTTTGTTTTGTAATTCATTAAATGGTAATCAGCTACATTACTCCCCAGGAATTTCACCTATCTGAACTCAGACTTGTTCTCATGGCGTGGGACGCTCTTAACGCTCGTTCTATGACTAAACAAGAGTATTATTATTTGCCTTTATTAGTTATCGCCTTATTGGTTGCCATCCAATATTTAAGTTTATATAGTTCTGCTTCTATATAAAACTAGCTCTTAATAAAGGATTTATTTAATGAATGTTATTTAATTTTCAATGTGCAATTTATCTCTCAAAAAACGAAATAAGTGAAAGAGTTTTTACCCCTTCACTTATTTGCTCACAAAATGCCGTTTTGTACTCCCCTATTCTTCAAAAAATTTTTTTATTTTTTTTAATCCTAGTTCGAGACTTTTTTGTATCTGACTTTTTTGTACCTTTTCTAGTTTAGCCACATCTCTTATTGTAATCTCATTTACAATATGTAAATCTATTCTTCTAAATTGTGTACTTGTCAGGTCTTTCAATGCTTCATTTACTTTTTCTTTTTCTATATTTTTTATAACAGTTTCCTCTACACTTTCAACTGGTTCAAATGCTCTTTTATACATATCCTCTTCTGTTAAGTCTGATTGTTCTAAATGTCTACTTGTTTCATTTTTTATTTTTATATATGCTTTTTTAGAATTGGTATAAGTATCAAATATATCTTTATCAATTTCAATTCTACAATCCTGTTCTACACTATCTCTAAAAGATATATAATATTTATCTTCATCCTCCACATATTCCAAAGTATAACTATCTACTTCGTATTGCACTTCTCTTTCCTCCTATTCATTTCATTTTTTTGAAATGAACTCGGTGGATCACGACAGTGCCTTTCATTTGTATCTAAAAAAAAATTAAGTACACATGAAAAACACGCATACCTAATTTTTGAAAACAAACATGATAATTTTGTTAGAAAATATGTTATTCTATTAAATTTATTATAACTGCTAACATTAGCCAAATTCTCTAACATATAAAGACTCCTTAAAGAAAATTGACTTAACAATTTCTAAAAGGAGCTTTCTCAATCTTTTGGGGGATATTTTTTACTCATCAAAGTCCGAAATACTTTTTGTAATTTTCCTCTGTTTCTATAAAATCTTTTGTAGTGTCTCCTTTTCAGACTTTGATTAAGTTAGCTGCATTATATTTCGATTTCCACAATCAGTGTTGAAAACGGCGATAAACGGGACACTTTATTTGTTTTTTGTAATATTTTTCCATTTTTGTATTGTGTTTACATAATTTTAGTGATATAATATTGGTGAATTTAATTATTTTTTGTTTTTTTGGGGTGTCTAAAGTAAATGATAAAAGTTCTTGTCGCTGAAGAAAATGTTGCAGAAGCGAATAAATATTGTAGGTATTTATCAAAATGTCGTGATTTAAAAATTAAAACTGTAAATAGTGGAGATCAAGCATTATCTACTTACTTGAAAATAAAACCGAATATATTTATTTTAGATTCACACTTCAATGATATAAATTCAACCGAAATAATTGATAGATTATCTATAACTTATAATGAAGGAAATAATTCTAATATACTTTTGACTGCTAACTCAGCTGAAGAACAGGTTACTTTCGTTAATGTATCTAAAATCTATAAATTTTTTAAAAAACCTGTTAAACTACGAAATTTATATAATACAATTAGTCAAATGAACGAAAAATATAAATATGATGATTTTGATGAAAATGAAATGAACTTACTATTACGAGAATTAGGATTTGTTATAAACTCTCCTTGTACTGATCTTATGATAGAGGCAATTACCGAATGTTATCATTTTACATATTTAATACATGATTTAAAATCTTTATTTGAAATACTCTCATATCATCATAAAGATATGGATGAAGAAGCAATTCGTTCTTCACTTAGAACATCATTGAAACCATTAAATAGAAAAAGGCATATATTACAAAATCATCCTATTGTAATGCAATTTGAACAAGGAAAAAATATATCGCCTGGAAGATTTTTAGATGTCTTTGTTGGTTATCTACACATACAAAAAAATCAAGAAATATTTTTTTAGATTTTAAAATATTTCTTGATTTTTTATTATTTTTATTGTTCTTTGCTTTCTTTATACTCTTTATATTGTTCCAAAATAAATGGTACTTCAAATTGATATTGTTCTTCAGATATTATTGCATTAAATTTTCGACCTGCAATATTATAAATTTTTTCAATTTCATTTTTAGGCATTTCCTCTGCAAATATATTGAATACTGGAATATCGCTATCTAATTTTTCTTTTGACTTCTTTACTATCTCAAATCCATTCATATCTTCCATTTCAAATTTAGCAAATACCATTTCAGGTTTCAAGTCAATAATCTTATTATATGTTTCTATTCCATTTGTAGCTGTAGCAACTACATCAGCAAATCCCAATTTCTTTATTGAATCTACTATTGTATTTCTAATTTCTTCATTATTATGAGCAATTATAGTCCTAATTTTATTCTTTCCACTTATTCTTTCAAAGTCGATGACTTCTTGCTCTAATGCATTTCCTAAATAATTATCTTTTCCATTTTGTGTTTGGATAATATCTGCATTTGGAAGAACTACTAAACTCTTTTCAAATTCAGATTGTTTTTTATATTGGACAACTTTTATATTTTCATACTTTCTTAGTTGATTAACTTTGCTTTCTAATTCAGCTTCAGTTACTCCAAATAAATCTTTATTTTCTAATGCTCTTTCTCTTATAGGCATAAATTTTAAAAATTTCCATTTTTCTATTTTATAATTATTTAAAAATTCTCCTAATTCTTCTAATTTCTCTATACTTTTATTAGTAATTACAGTATTTATTCCTACTTTAATTTTTTTGTTTTTAGTTTTCTCTAATACTTTTTTTATAATTTCTAAATGATTATTCTTTTTTCCTAATAAAACATTTATATTGTTATCAGTAGAGTCAATAGATAAATTAATTTCATCTAAGTTGTTTAAAATATCTTCAACATATTCTGTATCATTTTCAGCAATAAAAATACCATTGGTAACAAGTTTATTGATTATTCCTTTTTCCTTTGATAATTTCATTAATTCATTAATTCTTGGATATAATACTGCCTCTCCACCAGTCCATGTTAAATGTGTTAATCCATTGTTAATTAGATTATTTAATACCTTCTCATTTTCTTCAAAGGATAAATCTGCTATATTATTGAATCCAAAGCAATATTTACATCCTTGATTACATTTAGTTGTTATTTTCCAACATACTTTATTTTTACTATACATATATATATCCTCATTTCATATATATTTTTATACAATAACATTATATGTGAAGTAACACAAAAAAACTATTCTTTTTTTATTAAGAATAGTTTTATTTTAATTAACATAATTTTGCATTTTTATTATTCTTTATTTCTTAAATAGTTTTTAATAAATGATTTTGACACTTTTGAAAGTTCGCCTTTTAAGTATATTAAGTTTAATTTTACACTTGGCAATTTTATTGGCAATTCTACTTCATACAGTTCTTTAGCTTCTAATTCTCTTTTTACTGACTTTTTAATAACATATGCTATTCCCATGTTTCTTTTAACTGCATCTACTCTTACTTCTGTAGCATCAGACATCATGTCGCTTTTTATATCAACATTATACTCTCTTAATGTTTCCTTTAAGCATTGAGTTGTCTTCGTATTTTCAAGATTTAATATACAATTTAAATCTTGTATTTCTTTTATATCTTGAATTATTAGTGGAGCTTTTGAAACAAATATGTTTTCTATTTTTAATATTTCTTCAACAACTACATTAATTCTATCCAGATCACTATCTATTATAGCAAAGTCTATCTTATGTTCTTGTAATAATTCAAGCATTTTATTAGTATCGGCTTCACATACTACTTTTATATTTATTTTTGGATACTGTCTCTTTACTTTTTCAATTTTATCCATTAAAAAATATGTTGTAAAATGAGATGGACAACCTATTGTTATACTTCCAGTCTCTATATTATTCTTATCTTGAGCCATCTTTTCTGCAAAATCGAAACTAGAGATTGACTTACTTACTATTTCATATAATTCTTTTCCATCTTCTGTTATTTTAAGTCCTTTTGGCTCTCTATTAAATAGTTTTAGTCCTAACTGATTTTCTAAGTTTGATATTTGAGTACTTATATTAGGAACAGACACATCTAATTTTTCAGATGCATCCGATAAACTTTTTGATTCGACAACTTTACAAAAAATCTTATACAAGTTTAAATTGACATTTGACATATTATACACCATCCTCTGAAATTTGTTTAACTTTCATTTCAGCCTTTTTTATAAAATAATCTTTAGTATCCAATGGAAGTTTTAATTCATTTAGCTTTTCTTTTAATTTCTCTACTGTATTCAAATCTTCATTAGTTTCTACTGTTTCGATTTCAATTAGTTTTTCTCCATCTTCTATATCTTTTAATGCAATATTTAATCCTTCTTTTCCATAAACAATGTTGTTTTCTTTAATATTCATTATTTCTTTATACCCTATAGCATTTAAAAATTTTTTGCCATCATTTATATTACTAATATCACAATCAATATTCTGTTGGCTAATAATATCTCCATTACTTGCTATATTCTTTTTCTTATAGGTCATTTTAAATACTTTGTGTTTATCTGACATATATTGAGTAATATCTCTTATTAAAATGGAATGTTTTAATATTTCTCTTGGCGTTAATTTATGAATATCTATATCTTTAGGTATAAAATAAGTATCATCCAGTAAGAATCTATCTACTATTTCAAACCCTTTGCTTTCGATAATATTGCAAAATTCTTTTATACTACATTTTAATTTTACAGTTATTTCATTACTCATTCTAAATTTCTCCTACAAAATATTGCGTTTGACACTCTTTAATTATACCATATTATGTCAATTTAATCAAGTAAAATCAGCTTATTTCCCATTTATATGCTTATCTAATTAATCTATCCTATTGTTTCAACTATGTTTTTTCCAATTTCTTTACTATATTTTTCATATTTTGCTGCGAACTCTTTACAAGATATTTCTATAACTTCTCTTCCTAAGCAAATTTTCACTTTATCCATTTTTATTGCATTCGACATTCCTAATGAAACTATTAATAAACAACATTTTTCTACAACTTCTTTTCCAAAGTCAACTAAATTTTCTCCCTTTCCTTCTTTTGCAATTTCTGTAATGAATTTATAATATAATTCATCTCCTAATAAATTATTAGCCATATCAGCATAATTAACATTTTTCATAATCTTGTACCTCCTATTTTTTTATACTACTATTGTAATATCATTATATTAGCATTTTCAAGTCCAAAAAAAATTTTCTTAAAAATAGCAATAAACATAGAAAAATACAGGGGTTGATGTACTTTTCTATGTTTATCATTTTTTGAAAATTTGACCTAAAAATCAGAAAAATATAAATATTTATAGAAAAAGGAGTAGCAAAACTCCTCTTTCTATGTTATGCAGCTTTATTTAACACTTCTTTTTCCCAATTATTTAAAAATCTTATTTGATTATTGTTAGGATTTCCATTATTCTTTGTCCTACTTTGTACTATTTTTCTTTCTTTTACTTCTATTGTTACAAGTGATTTATTTGGTGTACTCGCTTCTCTCATAAAATATATATCACATTTCCCTTTTGCATACTTTTCAGCATAATTTCTTACACAATGATTTTGTTGAGTACTTTCATCTTCTAAGGATATAAAACTTTCTGCTGGCATTACAATATATTTTTTATTACTATAGGTATTTTGCTTTAATTGTTTATATCTTCTATTTATTGCTCTATTTATCTTTGCATTGTTTTTTATAAGTATTTGTCTTGAATATTCATCATGTTTCTCTTTCAGATTTTTTGGAAATAGATATTTTTTATTTTTCAAATCCATTTTTAGTTTTTCTAAAAATCCCAAATAATCTATATACATCTGTATATCAAAATTTCTTTTATTTTTTGCATATTCTGCAAACTTTTCAATTGAGACATATTTTTTGACTTTTTCTAAATCAGAGATATAAAATTTGCTTAAAACTTTTATATTTTCGATATTAGGCTTTTTATACATTTTTAAGATGTTCAATTCATTTCTATCTATGTTATTTTTTTTCATAAATTCGTAATAGCTTTTGTCTACTCCAAATCTTTCTTTAAAACTTTTGCCTTTATTAAAATCTCCAGAACAAACTGCTAATTTATACAATCCCATTTTTGCTAATAATTCTGTGCTAGGAAAATTATTTAATAAATGATATTTTATATCAATTTCATCATTTTCCTTTGCTATTTTCCACAATTGAGAATATTTAAGTTCTGTATTTTTAAATAGTTCTTCTAAGTTTTTATCATATACTTTTCCATAAGTATCTAATGATCTATAATATTTATTATACCATCTCCACTTTTTTCCTGTTTTTGTGTGATTAATAAATAGTTCACCCCACATAGTGCCTACTGCCCTATCATTAGCAAATTCCATTACATTTTTCATATCCTTATCAATAACTATTCTTCCATACTCTGCTGGTTTAGAATGATATATTTCATTTTTTGTATATTTAGTAAATATCTCAAACAATCGTATTACCCATTTATCTTCTAATCTATCAAGCAAAACTAATACATCTTCAAATATATGAAAACTATAATTACTTTGTTTTATCAAATAAGTATTATGGCATTTAGGACACTTATCATATTCATTAATTTTTTTATTTGTTTCAAATTCTGTATTACAATTTCTACAAGTACATTTTCCCTTTGTTTTTATAATAAAGTTTTGTTTTTCTTTCTGTTTCTTAACAAAAAAATACCAACCTTGTGGCATTTTTAATTCCTTATCTATTCTCTCCATTAATATTCTGTATGCTTTCTTTAAATAAGCCATATATTATCACTTTCCTTTCATTTATTAAGCTACATTTAATATGTTCTTTTCCCATAAATTCAAAAACTCTTTTTCTTCTTTATTAATCGCTGTATTTCTTTTTTCATATTTTTGTCTTACTTTTCCATCCAATACTTCAACTGTTACTAATGATTTATCTGGATTTTTTAACTTTCTTAAAAAATATATATCAGTAATACCATTAGCATATTTTTCACTATAATTACTATATACGCAATTATTTTGTTGATTTGATTCATCTTTCATATCATTTAAAGTTTTTGCGGGTCTAATACAAAACTTATTATCTTTATAGTTATTCCTTTTTAATTCTTCATATCTTTGCTTTATTTTCTCATCTAACAACTTATTTTCAGCAATTTTAACTTTTTTCATACTTATATCATGTGCTTCAGAAAAATTTGCTGGTAATAATTTCTTTTTAGTAAGTGGTATTCCTATTTTCATTAAATTATCTATATAATCTAAATAAAGTTGAATAGAAAAATTATTTTGTGTTTTTGAATATTCAGCCAGTTTAACTAAACTTATATAGTTATTTGCTTTTTCTAAATCATTTAAATTAGAAAATGATATTCTTAAAAGACTTCTTATTATTTCTATATTAGGTCTTTGAATCAGTTTTAATACATATAATTCCTCATATGATATATCGTGTTTCTTCATAAAATCATAAAAGTTCTTTTTTACTCCAAACCTTTTTTCAAAACTTCCTTTTTCAAAAAACCATTCAGCATGATTTAAAGCTAAATTATATAATTTTAATTTTAGTAAGAGTTCAAAACTTTCATATTTTGCCTTTTTTAATATGTTATAAAAATTGTTATATCTAACATCTTCTAAATGATTGATAGCATCACCTAAAGGTATATATTGATAAATAGTTCCTTTTTTCTTTTCATCTATATCTCTAAGATAGATAGCATCATCTCCTTTATGCTTATAATATTCTCCTGCAAATACTCTCCATTTTTTTATTTCTTCATCATGATATATATTTATTCCCTTTGGACATCTGTTATTTAATAAAGTAATATCATATTCAGGTACATATCTAGCAAATTCTGCAATACTATTTGTGAATCTTCTAATCCTATTATTATAATATCTATATACTTGAAAATATCTCATAACTAATTTATTATTAATATTATCAACTATTGCTACATTATATAAGAAGAAGTAATTTTTTAGATTACTTCTTCTTATTTCATATTTTTTTCCGCAAAATCTGCATATATCATGATATTTGTAATTTCTATCACTTAATAGTTTTCCATATGAATATTTTCCACAATGTGTGCATTCATATTCTTCTTTTCCATGTTCTATTAATAAATTATGCTTTATTGTACTTTCTTGTATGAATTTCTTCCACTCTCTAGTTAATTTTTCTTTTTTAGGCATCTTTTCTATAAATTCTCTTATTTCTTTTTTTACATACACAATTTGTTCCTCCTTATTAAGCAGCAAATAATGATATTTGTTCTATATCTTCTTTTTTACTGTTATCACTAGTATTTTCGTTATTATCATCAATGTCAAAAATAGATCCAAAGTTATCCTCGTTTTCTTTAGTTTCAACTTTACTTACATCTCCATGTTTTCCCCTATCTAATCTGGTTTCTTTAATTCCTAACTCTTTATTTGATTTCATAAAATATTCTTTAGCCCATTTGAATACTACTGCATCTTCTATAACAGCTACTCCACTTTTTGCTTGTTTCTTTGCTGTATCTTTAATATATGTAGCCATATCTTTTAAGTTCTTTTCTTCATTTAAAAATGCTTCATTCATTTCTGTTTGAAGCATTAAATGATTTACAATAATAATTAAATATTTATCTTTTTGACCTTCTAGCATTTCAGCTAATCTCTTTATACCTTCCATTCCTATTCCTACCTTTTTATAAATTTATACATTTTCTATTTTGTTAGCTTTTTTAATGTATTTTCTATTTTGTTAGCTTTTTTAATGTATTTTCTAATATTTTAATAGCATTTTGCCATCCTGTTACATATTCATATTTTTTAAAATTACCATTATCATCTAATATATTTACTTGCCATAATCCATCTATGTCAAACCACTCTTGTATGTGTTTTGTACCTTTCATAGTAGTTGTAGTTGCTCTTAAATCTAAAATATTAGGAGTATAAATTTCTACATCTGCTCCTCCATTTCTACTTATTACATTATATTTAAATGGTTCTGGTAGTTTAAATTCTTTTTCTATTTTTTTTCTTTGAGCTTTATCTATTTCTTCTCTTTCCATCATTTCATCAAAATAATATTCAGACCAATATTTTAATATTTCCTCATAATATTCCTTGTCTATTGCTGTGAATTTTAATTCAACTATATCATCATTGGCACTGGCCATACCACCTGCTTCTAATACTATGTTCCCTTCTGGACTTACCCATATAGCACCTCCTTCATCATCTCTTAGTACATTTACATATTCACACCCTCTTACATTTGGTAACACATACAATATTTTAGTATCGTTAATATAATTATCTTCCATTATTTCTTCATCTACAGTTATATTACCTAAATTTTTTATTTTGTCTTTGCAATAATCCATAAATAGTTGTTTATAATTTGATTTTTCTTTTTCTATACTCATCTATTTCTATTCCTCCTATTATTAAATAAATTAAGAGATGAATTTTACTTCACCTCTTATACAATTTTTTAAAATATGTTACCTTCAAATATTGAATCTCCATTTTCTTTTGGTTGCCATATTAAAAATGTATTAACTTTATATTGTCCTTCATCAGATATTGTAGCTTGTCCGCTTAAACTATCTAAGTATTGTGTACCTGCTTTTGATTTAGATATATACATATAATATCTTGTAGAAATAAATTGTTCATCTATTTCTTCTTTATAGTTACAGCTTAGTACTAATAGTGCATTCATTGCCTTTGCTTTTTCTTTTAGCAACTTTATAAATAATTTCTTTATTGTGTTTCTCTCACCTTCATTAATTCCAGATATATATGCTTTTTCTAAAAATAAAGTCAAATATTCTTTTTTGTCCTCTAATTCTTCTTGTGTGCTTTCTTCTACATCAATAAAATTTATAGATTTGTTATTCCCTTTTTCTTTATTATAGCTTCCTTTCGTTAGTCTAACCATTGCTCTCGCAACAATTTTATTATTTATTTTAGCATACAAAACTTTTTTGTTACTATCAAAACAAGCTAATAGACATTTATTATAACCACCATCTCTGTAAGATAAGCATGTTTTTTCAGGATATTCTCCAAGAATCATAGTATAATAAAAATCATCATATTCTCCAATATCATATTTGTCTTTAACAATTTTTGAATTATTTTCAGTCCATTCTGTTATTTGACTATTATTTAATTCAAAATCAATTTCTTTGTTCAAATCGTTAGTATGATATTTCAATTTTCTAAATTCATTCATTAGTTCTGCTTTTATAATTAACTTAAAGGATTCTCTGTGTTCTTTATCACATTCTAAATAATATAAATATGCTAATTCCGATCCATTATTAAGTAAAAAGGTTTTTATATTTTCTTTATATTTTACTACAAATTCTTCACTAAATTGCATAGCATCTTTTAAGTTACTCCAATAATCGTCAAAATTTTCAATATTATCTTTTATACTTTGTAAATTACTATAATCATCTAATTTACTAATATTTCTTAATATATATGTTAATTCATTTTGTTTTGTTATTTCTGGAAGTAATTTTTCAATAGCATCATAATTAATCAGTATTTCTATTATATCACTTGCTTTTATACCTTCTATTCTATTAAAATCATCTTCTAACCAAGTATATAACGGTTTTATTCTTATTTTATCAGCTAATTTTGTTATTCTATCATCATTTGTTATATGTTTTAATAAATCTTTTTTTATAAACTGCCTTATTCTCAATAACCTATCATCTATTGGTAAACTTAATAATTCATTATATAACTTTATATATTGTTTTTCTATTGAAAATAAAGTGTTTATCTCTTCAAAGGTATATAACTGTTCTTTCAAGTAGTCTATATTATAATTTATATGATAATCCATTAGTTTTAACTTATTCAAGTGTTTCAATGTAAGTTCATTTAAATTAATATATTTTGTATAAAAATTTTTACTATATAAAATAGAATTACTTGGAATACTTAAAAAATCATTCATATTGTTTTGTATCAATTTTAGAAAATTTTTCTTATTGTTACTAATAGCATAAATTATTAATTCTTCTTTAGTTCCATAAATACTATCCAAAGGAAATTCTTTTAATTTATTACCATATATGAAATTTATATAACTACTTCTGTTACTAAAGATGCTTTCTAGTTTTTCTGTTTCTACCTTGCTGATTTTTTGCTCTATTGATTTTAAATCATATACACTACAACCGTTGCCTACCCACTTTAAAAGCATTCTGTAAGTAATATCATCATTATTAATTTTATCAGTAATAGATTTAATATAATTTTTTATTTCTTTAGTATTATTATTTATTACTTTATAATCTTGTTCATCTAATTGAATATATAAACTATGAGCATTTAAAAAATCTATGATGTTTCTTAATTCTTCATTATTTAATAACAATTCATAGATTTCTTTTATTACATTTGTAGGTATTAAATTTTTATCATCTAAATCTAATAAAGTAACTAATTTTCTTTCATTCTCTGATAATTCATTAAATTCTATATCACTTTGACAATGAAAATGATTTAGATTATTTGTAATTCTTTTTTTTAATGAAATGCTCTCATTTCTAAAGTATTTCAAGTAATCATAATATGATTTATAAAACAATTCTTTATTATATAATACATTAAGTATATCTTTTATTGAATAGTCTGTCATCTTTTCATTATGTTGCTTTATTGCTATTAATAATTCTTCAAACCCCACCATATCTAGGTCTTTTTTATATGCTATATTAAGATAATGTATAAATTTCTCATCTTTTATTATTTCTTCTTGTATTACTTCATTATCTTTATATTCATCATTTAAAATTTTATTTTGTTCTATTCTATTACAGCAATCTATAATTTCTTCTATTGGAAATTTTTTGATAAATTCTCTATTTATGCCATTGTTATTCATTCGAATTGCTAATTTAGCATGTTGTATTAATGTATTCATCCTTTTGAACCTCCTTTTTTATATACTCATACATTATTCTTGTAAACTCTACTGTTGAGATTTTTTCCTTATCTATTAAAGTTTCTAATATATCCATAAGTTGCATTGTATTGTTATTATTTGTAATAAATTTGGAAATGTTTTTCAGTAGATATTCTTTTACTATATCCGCACAAAACTGAAATTTTGTTGTTGAATATTCAAATTTAGCACAAAATTTGTATAACTTTTCTAATGTATCTATTTCTTCCTGCTTAAATCCTTCCATAACACTTTTCTTTGCCTCTAATAGTTCCTTTTCTTTTTCTAATTGTTTTTTTCTCTTCTCTTTTTCTCTAATTTCTTCTAGTTCTTCAGTAGTCAAAAATTTCTTTTGTAGCCATTCACAATTATAAGTTTTAGGTTCTAGTTCACAAAGTAATAAATATATATTTCTCAATTCTGACTTTTTAAAAAATTCATCTATTTTATCATATTTTAATGCTGCTTCTAAAAACTTCAAATACTTTTTTGGTCTATAATAAAATATAAATTTCTCTAAGCAATTAAATAAAATTTTTTGCTCTTTTATGTTTAAAAATTTCTTTTTCAAATTTAGTGTATATGAAGAATACGAATAGCCATAATAATTTAATAATTCTTCAAAATCAAACCCAATATCATTGATTTCATTTATATTATATTTATTTATTCTTAATAAATATTTCAAAAATTCAAATGATTTCTTATTTTTTACTCCTTTTATGTATGATTTCAAATAATTTTCTTCGTTTTGTTTACCATTTTTCAAGATATTTTCAAAAGAATCCTTTAATAAAATTACATTGTTATCTACTAAAAAATCAAATACAATTTGTCTATAATAGCTACGATTTAAAAAAGATTCAACATAATCTTTTCCTGTCAATTCATTATATTTTTTTATGCTATTTAGTAGTCTATCTTTTTCATTTTTACAATTTAGTAGGAATTTATCTAGTATCTCTTCATATTTATCTTCTTCCATTTTTTTTGATACAATATCCCATTTTTCATCTAAAATATCAAAAGAATATAAGTTTTTACCTAATTCTTGATACAATTCTGTAAATGTTATAGGATTTGTTACATTTATCTCATATTTTATGGCATCTTTTATTCCTGAATATCCATAACATTTAATATCAAATTTATCGTATCTACACAATATCCCTCGAATAAAATTATATACATTATTTTCGTACGATTTCTCATTGTTTATATATACTTTACATAGATTGATTGCTATTTTTTCTTCAACTATTGAATATCCTAATTTGACAGTTTTTGGAACAGGATGATAATACAGTATAAAATAGTTTAGATATGCTATATCCTCTTCACTATATCCATTATTTAATAGTTCTTTATATGTAGTAGTATCTTCTTTTTGAAATCCTGTAGGTAATTTGATTAGTGCTTTTAATATTGATATGTCTTTTTTTCTGTCCTTGTATATTAATGGATATATATTTTTCACTAACCATGATAATATTCCTATATTTCCTATTACTTCCATATTTCTATCTTTTGCTAATAATCTTATTATTTGTTCTCTCTTATGATCAAAAAATTCATTAACTCTATCAGAAAAGATCGATAACACAAAAATTATTTCTTCTGTATTTGAATAATCTCTATTAAACAAATCCTCTCCATATTTATCATATTTTTTGCTATCATATAAATACAAAGCACCTTTAATATATATGTCTTTTTCAGCTACACTTTTTATCCTGTTAAGAAAGTCTATTAGTTGTGTTCCCATTATCATACTATTTTCTATAATATTCTTACCATATCCTAAGGCTAAAACTATAGCTCTGATATTTTCTATATTGTTTTCCATTCTTTCTTCATATCTTTCTAATAGTTCTCCAAAGTATTGAAACTTATATTTCTCTTGAAAATTTTGACAACTAACTCTTTTGTTCCAAATACATTTATTTTCTATTTCATATAAAATATTATTGGTTCCTTTTCCTGTTCGCGTATTAGATATAAATGCAATAATTTCATTAAATAGTTCAATATTTATTAGCTTTTCATATGCTTTATATTCTATTTTTTCAATTTTTTCTAAATTCATTTTTATCTCCTATCTTTATAAATTTAACCCCATTCTTCTCCCATTGCAAAGTAGTTGTATGGTTTATATACTTCTTTTGCATTAGGATTAGGTCTCATTACAAGTACATGATCTTTATAATGCTTATAGTAGCAATCTACATAACTTCCATTACTTAATCCTATAAAATGCTTCATACCTCTTTTTATTTCTTCTTTTTTCCAAAATGTAAGTGGCTCATCTATTATTATTGGTTCAAAATATATTAATTTTATTGTATCTGATGTATCACGATACTTTTGTACTTCTATTCTTTTTACTTTTAAATTATATATTTCTTTAAAATGTTCAAATCCATTATCCGTTCTATAAGCAGTATATAAACCAGGAATAACATACTTATATCCAGATTCATCCATCAAATCCGGTTTGCTATATTCTACTGCATATAAATAATCATATTTTATTTTCATATATTATTATCCTTTCCTATTTTTCACAATTAAAATAAAAGATGAGATAACATCCCATCTTTTATGCAACTTTTTTAAATGACTTGTATAAATTATCTTGTGAATTTAGTTTCATATATTTTTTATAATTTTCCAAGCCATATTTATTAATTTTAATTTTCTTTTCATTTTGAATATCAGTTATTAGTTCTTCAGTATTATTATAATTGTAAAATAATCTAATGAATCCTTTATCAAGCACTGTTTTTGACCCTTCATATTGTTTTATAAGGTTAAACTTATATTTGTATTTTTTCTTTCCTCTGTGATCACTAATTCTTATTCCACAACATGCTCCATAATCTAGTTTTAGATATACACTTTTGGTTGTCCTAGCATAATACTTATGAACTAAAAAGCCTCTCTCTATTAAACTTTTTATTAACTTATTTGATACTTCTATTTCTTGTCTTCTTTTCAATAAGCAATTCCCCCTTTAAGCTATTTTTATATTCTTTTCGTTTTCTTTTAATTCACTACCAATATCATTTTCATTTAATGCCACTCTAAATTCAACTTTTATATTTTGTCTTTCTAATGACTTTACAGTATTTTCATACATTAAAGTACTTGTATGTAAAATTGTATATTTGTCTGCATATAAAAATACTTCTGATGCATTCATTCTTTGAACAATACTCAATATTAAATCTTTATCAATATTATTAGGAATACCTATAACTGTTTTATTTGTATTATTAAATAGCTTATGTGCTAATATCATTTCTGTAGCAATAATAATACTTGTACTATTATCTGAATTATACATATCAATCCAATTAACTGTATTATCTTTTAATATCATAGGCCAATTACTTGCTTTTGTTCCATTATATTCATTATTGCTACTAAACCATATATTTTCTGTATCTAGCCTATATTCATTATCTAATAAGATTCTTAAACCTTGAATTTTATTATTCAGAGTAACTGGAATGAATATTCCTTTGTGCGATTTATATGTCCATTTGAAATCGGTATCCTGGAAAAATCCAGGAATACCATCTAACTTTAAACCTTGTTCTTGTAATTTCATACATATTTCTTTTTTCTTATTGTTATTATTTTCTATACTTTTAAATTGATTTTCCTTAATATAATCATCTGTAAAATTCATTTCTTTTAACTTTTTATAATGTAAATCATTCAAATTTTGCATTTCCAAAAAATTTCTATAAACTATATCTCTGTAGTATTCATCTTTTACAGGATTATTATAGGTATATGGTATATTATCTAATACTGGTGTTTCTTTTAGTAATCTTTTAAAAGCTTCTTTTGTAGAAATATATTTCAAATTTGCATATAAATCTATTGAACTACCACTTAATCCACACTTTTCACACATATATACATTTTTTATAGTATTAATTTTTAAGTAACCATTTTTTTCTTTTGAACTTTGGCAGAACGGACAAATAGCATAAATATTACATCCTTTCGTACATGTTTTCTTGAGGTGTAATTGATTCACGACATTAGTTATATTTATATACTCATACACATTATTATTTTGCATATGTATTCTCCTCTCTTTTGTTTAATCTGATAGCATATCATATACTTCTTGTGTTTCATACCTTAAAATAATTTTTCCATAGTCAATTCCGTTATACATTGGTCCTAAGTATCCTTCTACCGTTGGCTGATTATCTAATTCTTTTCTATGTACTGCTATTCCCTTTTTTCTTTCCTCACTATAGTCTTTAGTCAATTCATTAGATATTTCATTTATTTCTTCTCTTGTCAATATCCTATTGTTTAATTTACCACCAACAAATTCATATAAATATTCTATAGGATTGTATAAATTATAAATCCAGTTTTCCAAATCTTCTATAAATAGTCCAGTTTCAATTTTTTTACTATTTTCGATAATATTTATTTGACAGCACGAAATGATTTCTATTTCAAAACATCTATTTATTTTTTTATCTTTTAATATTATAATGCTACCTTTATTTTTATCTTCATTTCCTAGAATCCTTACTACAACATTATTAGATTTTAATTTTTCATTTATTTCACTTTCTAATTCTTGAATCTTTTCTATCAATTTTATTTTCTCCTCTCTATGCAGCCATTAAATTTTCCATATCCTCTTCATAAAATGGCGTATATAATCTCATTAATTCTTTATTTGTTTTTTCATCTACTAATATTACTACTGCTCCTATTTCAAAAAAATATAATTGAATATAAGTCATAAAAACATTGATTATATCTGTATCAATGGCTGTTACTTCTAAATCAAATTTGTAATCTAATTTAAACATTTTTAATGTACTAGCATAAGCAAGTATCATTGCACCACTTCCGCAATTCATTTCTATCATTTTCCCATTATTAGCTTTTTTGTTTATATTAATAACACCTTGTAACTTTTTTCCTACTTCTTGTATTGGATTATTATTAATTAATTTCAAATAACTCTGATTAGTAATTTTTTGATATATTTCTCCCAATATGTCATAAGGATTTTTTTCATGACAAAATAATCTAGTTAGTTCTATTGATAATGCATAAAAATTAGATTGTTCTTCTTTTTCATAATTTTGAAATATCTTTTCATACATATTGCTATTTTTTTGACTATAAGATACTTTATTACTTAAAGTTATTGCAAATAAAGATACAAAATCCTTGAAAACTTTTTCTGGTGAATATTTATCTTTATTGAAATTTAATAATTTTATAAACACTTCATATTTATTATCCATTTAAAATTCCTTTCCAATAATAAAAGTGGATATATTTCAATCCACTTTTATATTTAATATTCAATTATTTTTTACCTCAAAATGGCAAGTCATCACTGCTTGTTATTTCAAAGTCTGAACTTGTATTGTTGTTTGCAAACACATCACCATATTGACTAAAAGCATCCTCTTTTTTGCTATCTGCAAAATATACTTCTTCTGCTATTACTTCAGTAGCATAATGTTTTTGTCCTTGCTCATCATCCCAATTCCTAGTTTGTATCCTTCCAACGATTCCAACCTGTTGGCCTTTCTTAAAATATTTACTACAAAATTCTCCTGTTTTAGCCCAAGCTATAATTGGAATAAAATCAGCTTGTCTTTCTTCATTTTCTCTTACGAATCTTCTATTTACTGCCAAACTAAAATTAACAACTATCGTGTTGTTAGTTTGTGTATATCTAGTTTCTGGATCTTTTGTTAGTCTTCCTATTAAACATACTTTATTCATTTTTTATCATTCCTTTCTATGCTATTAATTTTATTTCTTCCATTACTATGCTGCCAATTCTTTCTTCTTGCTCTGTTTCTTCCTTATACAAATCAACCCAATTGTTATTTTTAAATGGATTTCTTTTGTTTCTTATATCTTCATCAATATATAAATGACTTGATTTTGCTTGGTTCATTAGTTCTTTTGCTTTTTTAACTGCTTTTCTCTTATTCTTATATCCACATTCTATAAATAATGCATCATCTTCACCATTTTCAAAATCAGCATAAAATTTTTGATATACTATGTAAATTACCATGTTATCCTCTTTTCTTTATAATTTTATTATTAAAAATTTAATTACTTCATCAGTTATCCTATAAAATCGTTCAATTTCTCTTATTGCAAATTCTCTCTTCTTTTCTTCCACTTGAAATTGATACACTAAATAATGTCCTTCATTATTTTTCCTTATTTCATAAGCTAATTTCTTTATTCCTAAATCATCTTTTTTAGTTATTTCAGCAAAATTTCTTATATTATTTTCTATTTTTAAGATAACTTTGGAAGTTTCCTCTTTGCTTAAATCTGATTTTATAATTATTACATTTTCATATTCATTCATTTTATAAATTCCTCCTCAAAAATAAAAAGCTATCTTATTGATAACTTTAAAATTTATGCTGCTAATGGTATTTCATAGCAACCTTGTTCTTCAATTTCCTTTTTTATTGATTTTTCTCTTCTGTCTAACACATCTTCATAATCATATAAAATTTCTAATTTGTTATATTTGATTACTAATGATATTATTAATTGAGTATTTGGTATTTCTTGAATGTCTGTAGTGGATTCCGCATCATCAAAGAATATTGGAGCATTTATACCAGAAATATTATTAAATACATTCGATATTTCTAAACAAGCTCTTGCTTGTTGCGATTTGGATAGTTTTTTATAATCTCTTCCCTCATATTGTATATTACAGCACTCCACTATCTCTCCTGTTGTTTTTACTACTTTACTAAATTCAATATCAACCTTATTTAAATACTTCTTAATTCGTTCTTTTTGTGCTTCAATTACTAATATTTTTAATTTATTAGCAATTTTCTTTTGCATTTTATTAAGTTCCAATTTTTCTAGTATTTCTTTTTGTGCTTTTTCACAAATATTTAGTACTTCTTTTGCCTCTTGTACTCTTTTACTTTTTATTTGAACTTCTTGATTATGAAATAAAATATCATTTTTTTCTTTTAGCAAATTATCTATTTTTTCTTTTATATTATCTCTTTCTGTCTGTAATTCTTTCATATCATAAGTACTTAATTTTTCATAAAGAGCTTGTTTTTCTTTCTTTTCTTCAGCTAATTTTTTTGCAGTTTCCTTTAATTCATTTGCTTTTTCTTGGAATCTATTCATTTCCTTTTGAAAAAATTGTTTTAAATGCTCTCCTGCTTCATTATCTTTTATTTCTTGTCTACAAGATGGACATATTGGATGCTCATTTTCAACTTGTTTTAGCTTTTTGTTTTCTCTATTATATTGTTCTGAAATTTTTTCTAAATCTTCTTTAATAATCTCTTGTAGCCTTCTATTTATTCCCTCTATGTTTCTCTTTAAATCTTCCAAATTAGAATTATCGAAATTCATTGATATACTTTCATATTTTTCTTGTAAATCTTTTAACTCCTGTTCTCTTGTAAATTCCAATAAACATCCTTCTTGCTCTAATGCTATACTTCTCAATGTCTCAATCTTTCCGATATTTTTATTGTATTCTTTTCCTAATCTATCTATATCAGCATTTCGAGCATCTGTATAACTACTTAAATTTTCTATTGGTTCTTTTATTACCTGTTGCTCATATTCATTTAGTAATTCAAATGTTTCTTCGGAGTCAATAATAGGTAATATATTTCTAACCAAATCCTTTTGTTCTTTTGGTTCTAAAGTCCAAAAATAATACGGATTATGTGCTACTAAAAATATATCTTTATTTTTATAGAATTGAGCTAAATTTTCTTGTTTTATTTCTTTGCCATCTAAAGTTAAGTGTATTTCTTTACCTTTATCTCTAATAAGTCTATGTTCTATACCAAAATTGTCTACAAAAGTTATATCAACGATAACATTGCTTACTCTTTTAGTATCATTGGCAACTTGTTCTTTTTCTTTTCCATTTAAACTAGTACCTGTTAGACACCAATTAAAAAGACTTCCAACTGTTGTTTTCCTTTGAAAATTTGCTCCTACAATATATGTTTTATTTTCGTTAAATTCAATATTAAATCCATCTGGCAAATCTTTGTACCCAACTACATTATTAATACTTTTTATATACATTTTTTCAAACCTTTCTATCCAGCTTTTTCACCTAATGAAAATATATTATCAAAATCGTTAATATCTGGATCACCTAATATTTTATCTATACTATTTTCATCTAAACTTTCTTCAGCATCTACATTTTCAGTAACAGTATCATTGTTATTGCTTTCTTCATTATTTGTTGTGTATTTGTCTTTTTCAGCATCATCTATCGTTGGAATTGCAAATGTTTGTGTTATAGCATACTTATAAGCACCACTTAGTGCCTTATATACAGCCCAACCTTCTTTGTCTGCTCCTTCTCCTGGTATATTTACATCCATATAATCACATTTTCCATCTTCATTTGGTTCTGCATCATAAAATCTATATACCATGTCTATTATTACATCATTTCCTTTTTGTACAACTTGATTTAGCTTTAATGGTATCATAATAACCTTTTCTTCTATCATTGCTTCTCTTGCTCTAATTATAATACTCGCAATTGATGCATAATCAAATCCTTTTTCTTCATTGGTTTTATCTTTAATTATTGGACCAATTTTAGTCATAACATTTAATATTTTTATTGCTATCATCTTTTATCCTTTCCCTACAAATTTGTAGATTACTTTAAACTTTTAATTTTAATTTTTCTTTCTATAGAAAAAACCTCTACATTATTATCATTTTCACAAAATTCCATTGTTCTTATATCTGTTAATCTATCTTCATTTAACAAAACATATTGAAATGGTATATTTAAGTCTTTAAATTCTTTCATTGCTATTTCTAATGTTCTTATACTTTTATTGCTTACAGGCCAGAATACTGACTTCCATCCTATGATTATATAATCTTTACCATCTCTTTGAAATTTTCTGTAGATATCTAGTTTTTTGAATTTATTATTGCTAATTGGCTCTTTTTCTTTAAGTTTTGCTTGTATTAGTTCATAACCTTGTTTTGTCGTGCAAAATCTTACTTGATATTTTTCTGTTTTGTTTCTTTTTTCCCCTAGAACTCTTTCTATTGACTCTTCATTAAACCAATCTTTTTCTCCAAATACTAGCTCTACATAATAATCTTCGTAAAAATCATCTTTTCTAATAATAAAGCCTAATCTATTTTTTACCTCTCCAAAATTTTTTCCCATACCACTTATTTTAACTAATTCGCCATAGTTATATTTATTTCTCATATGTTTTATCCTTTATTTAGTTAATTCTTCTTTTAAAACATAGTAAAAACTTTTTGAATATTTTTCTATTTTGCTCTTGTTTTCCTTATAAAAATTGTGTATAATTTTAGCAATATAAACTATAACTTTAATAGTTATAAGTAGTAATATTATTAGGGATTTTTTTATTATCTTAAACATTTTAAAAATTTCCTTTCATATTAATATAAAAAAATAAAGCTGTTTAAGTCCTAATTAAACTGCTTTTTTTAATTCTTCATCATTAAATTCTGTTACTGTTCCATCTGGATTTATAATTTGTATAATTTTATATTTACAAAGGATATTCATATTTTCTTCAACTTTTGCACTTTCTACTTCAATTATAGTTCCAACTCCATATTTTAATATATCTTGATTAGCTCGTGGATGTAATATATACTCTACATCTTGATTATTCATATCTTGAAATATAATTTTATCAAATTTATTTCCTTTAACTAAAGTTGGCATAAATTTCTTTGTTGTCATACGATTTGAGAAACTATCTTTTTTTGTTTCTTCTATTTTAGCATTTTCTTTTTCTTCCTTAACTGGTTGTATTTGTTCTGCTTTTTCTACTTTTGAAGTTTCTTTTTTGTCTTTTTCCTTTATTGTTGTTTTATCTGCTAATTGTTTATTTTCTTCTTTGGCTTCAGCTAATTTTGGAAGTGCATCTGTTACTAATTGAGGTTTTATATCTGTTCTATGTAAATCTATACTATAATAAGTACCATATGCAAGACTTTGTTGTTCTGTAAGTGTTAATTCAAATGGAACGCCTACTATACTCATTCCAGCTCTTTTATATTTAACAATTTCAGATGCAATATTAGATAGTGAAATTCCTCCACTTGTACTTAGATTCCATACTCCTCCTGCTTCTATTCCATCTAATGCAAATTTTAATGTACCTTTTAACTTACATTTACCACTTTGTCTATGGCTACATTCTTCATTACATTCTACTTCTATTTGTGTATTATTATTTTTAGAATCTTTTCCAACAGTTATTGCCTTTGTTCCATTTCCTATACATACAGCTTTACCATTCACATATCTTTTAAATTTAAAATTAAATGGATTTTCAGATGTAAATCTTATTTTTAATTTCGTTGGTTGTCCTGGATATAATTGTTTAAAGATTTCTACCATGTCATAACTTGTACCTTTATCCTCTTCAACATGAAAATATGGTAATTTTTCTGGTATTCCTTTCTCATTTTTCTTTCCTGTCTTTATATTTCCAATCACTCTTTCTCTGACTAAATCTTGTATATTCATATTATTTTTTTCTCCTTCCATTTAAGCAGCAATATCTTCTATTTGTTCTTCCGCATAATCTACTAATTCTATCAACTGCTCTGTTACTTTTTCTTTTAAATTTTCGTAATCTTTTTTATTAATATAGGAATCTTCACTTTCAAATTCATTTTCTTCTGGGTTCATATTATTGATTTTTACATCATTATTGCATAATAAATTTTCAAATTCCCATATAATATCTTTTGCTGTTTCTTCACACCAAGACTTACTAACTAGCATATTTTAACACCTCCTGATCGTATGAATACTCATATAATTTTTCTAAATCTAGTTCAACTACAGGAAGTCTCAAAAACTTTACTGTTACTTTTTTAGGAATGTTTTTTACAATTCCTAAATCTAGTAAAAAACTTATCAAATTGCTATTAGCATAATTATCTATAACAACTTGATTTTCTTCCAATTTTTCTTCTACATTGACTGTTACATTTGAAATATGAGATAAATTTGTATCATTTTCTACATAGCCATAAATAGCTAAACTTAATTTGCCTTTTTCATATTCTCCTAAATCAAAGAAACAATTTTTGTACTTTACACAATTTGATTCATAGTTAAATGTTTTCATTTACATTTCCTCCAATTTCTTATAAACTTTATTTTTGTATTCAAAAACAAATAATCTACCCTCCTTCCCTATTTTTACACAAAAAAATAACAAGTCTAATTCTTTCAAATTTTACTTGTTTTTCTTTGTTTATTTAATTTTAAGCACAATTCCCCCTATAGCTGTGTTTTAACTATAAGTGGCATATTTTAAAGTGCTACTTACTTTACCTTTGCTAAATTGCAAAGTCATGCTGATATAATCAGCTTTACCCTGATAATCAGGTATAACTATAAAGTTTTTTTCTTTATAGTTACTAATTTTGAATACATTTATATTATAACTCATATTTTATCAAAATGGAATAGGCACATAGTAAATTTTCTTTATGTTGAGGCTCTAACACTTTGAAACTTTTTTGTATCCGCTGAAAAAAATGGAAGATGTTTACTCTTCCATTATCTTTTGCAACATTTCTATTTTTTCATTTGGCATTCTCATCAACAAATTTCTAATAGACATAACCGATTCTTTAACGGCTGATGCTGTACAATTATAAATTTTAGACATTTCACAAAGTTTTTTTCTTTTTCCCTTTGTTTTATCTAATCCAAAATACATAATAAATCTTTCTTTTTGTAGATTTGTTCCCTTTGGCAATTCTTTAACTATTTTTAAGAATGCTTTTTTTTGCTTTTCATTAAGGCTTTCTTTTTGTGCAAATAGCAATAAATTATCCATAATATCTCTTTTTCTCTCAAATTGCATCTATATCATCCTTTCTAAAATTTCATTATCACTAATTCTAATACTTTTTTATGATAATACTTTCTTTAAGACTTCTTTGACGCCATCTTGAGTAACTGGTTTAACAATGTATTCATTAAATCCAACTGTATTTATGAAGAAATCTCTTTTATCTTTACTAACTGTATGTATAATAACTGGTGTAGAAAAATTTTTTAGATTCTTTAATTTTTTTAAGCATTCTTCTCCAGTCCCATGTTGATAAATATTATTCGAAAAAATAATATCGTAATGCTCTCCGTATTTAATCTTTTCTACAATATCATTAACAGTGGGTACAATCTCAACACTAAATCCTAAGCTTCTTAATACTTTTTCTGTATTGGTGTAAGATGAAGATAAGTAATCCCCTATTAGGGCTTTCTTTCCTTTATATATTGGATCTTTTTTTATTTCTCCACCGCAAACACTAAAAGTGTCAATTTTAGAATATTTTTCATTTTCATATAAATCTACTAATTTCTTTAGTTCTATATTTTCTTTCAAAGCAAAAGAATATCTATCCATAATCTCTTTAAGTGTCTTTTGATTTTCCAATTTTTCTTGCAAATACTTGTTTTTTTGAGAAATTAACATATAAATTCCAGTAATTAAAATGAGTAAAAATATTCCTAAAATGCAATACCACACAAAAATACCTCCTTCCTATAAAAATTAGCTTGCTATATATTTATTTCATCTAAACTTCCGATTTAGTTATATGTTAAAACTTTATTGAACATAATACAATAGTAGTATGTCAAAATCAAAAGGAGGTGGCAAAGATTGTTACAAAGACAAGAAAAATAATAGCAAATAATATAGTCTATTTTAGAGTAAAAAAAGGTTGGTCACAAGAATATTTTGCTGAATTGTTGGGTACAAGTTCAGGCTATGTTTCCGAAATGGAAAACGAAAAAAGAAATATATCAAGTGATTATATAGACCATATCGCCAATATTTTTAAAATTGAGCCACACGAATTATTGATAAATCGTTTACCTGTTGATATAAGACGAATAGACAGACATAAGAGATAATTGGGACTTATCTCTTATATTTTTTATAGCAAGTATTCTTATTATAACATACAAATCAAGTTTTGAATATATATTCCGAATAAATAAACGGCTCTTAAATATTCCGTTTGAATGCTACAATGTTGTAGAGGTGAGTAGGATGAATGATAGTATCTTTGTATATAAAGATTATGGAAATATAAAATTTGATATAAAGTCAATTATGGATAGAAAAAATATTTCTGTAAATCAAATTGTTAAAAAAACTGGATTACATCATCAAGTCATAAGAAGATATTATGATGGAACTATTGTAAGATATGATAAAGATGTTTTATCAAAATTATGTTTTGTTATTGGTTGTGATTTAAATGATTTTATGCATTATGAAAAACCGAAAAAATAATTTTTGCCATTATGAAATAAAAATAATAAGAAGTTTTCTCCTTATTATTTTTTGTTTTAAAAATAACTATTTTATAAAATTAAAATTTTAAAAGTGTTCATTTAAAGTTTCTAATTTTTTTAAGATTTTATTATATTCATCTCTAGTTACCCCTGTTCCATCTAAACTCTTTTGAGATTTCTTTTCTTCTTCCGATAAATCACATTCTGGATCATCATAATACATTAGAAAATCCATATATAAACGTTCACATTCAAATTCCGTATATATTTTATTTTTTAATTTTATTCCCAGTTTTTCAAATATTTTCTTATCTTCTTCTGCAAAATAATCATTAATATCTCTAACTTCTAAATTATGGTATTTTTCAAACCAGTTTTTATATTCATTCTCATTTATTTCTTTTTTGATTCTTTTTAGTTCATCATATATGACTTTATAATCATTAAAAGGTTTCTTTATATATCCTGCAACATTTAATTCATCTGTTATAACATCTTTTTTGTAGTCTGCTGATATTACTAAAAATTTTATTTTGCTATTGGCATCATTGTACTTCTTAATTATATCTAATCCAGTATATCTGTGTTTTCTCATTAAGTCTGTTATAACTATTTCTGGTTTTAGTTCCTCAATCATTTTTATTTCATCTTCATCACTATTTGCTACTCCTAGTATTTCAATATCATTATATTTTTCTAAATATTCTTTTATAAATTTACAAACATGGATATTGTCATCTGCAATTATCACTTTAATTTTTCTCAACATATTTATATTTCCTCCCTTTAATTCACTATTTATTTGGATTATTGTTTCTTTAACTGCAACAGAAAAGATTTTCTTTAGGTTATTTTTTAAATATTTATTTACATCATTCACATAATCAAATATTCCTTCATATATTTGTCTTTTCAATTTTTTATCTAACATTTTATTTTCTTCAATATTTTGTAATACTTTATTTATTCTATTTTCTTTATTGCTCTTTACTATTTGTAATAATAATTCATCAAAATTTTGTTTTTCACAAATTTTTTCTATTAACTCAATTTTTATTTCTTCCATTTTTCCCTACTTTACATACTTTTTTTCTTTTGGTTTGAATAGTCTACCAGGATTAGCAAATAAATATTGTAAAATATAGCATAATAACTATTGCGAAAGGATTTAATTTATTATGAAAGTAAAAAAATTAAATGGAAAATCAAATGTATTAGGTAAAAATGTTAGAAAATATAGAGAATTAAAACATCTAACTCAAAGAGAATTGTCTGATAAAATAGCTCTTTTAGGTGTTGATATCTACCACTCTGATATTTCTCAAATTGAAAATCAAAAGTTGTTATTAAAAGATTTTGAAATTATAGCCATTTGCAAGGCTTTAAATATAACTTATGAACAATTATTTGAAAATACCGATAATATATTTGATTAGTTATCTGCTAGTTTTTACAATTATTTAATTATATTATTTTTAATTAATTTAATCAAATTCTTATATGGAATATGTAATTAACCATATTCTTTTTTATTTTAGTTTTATATTTTTCTTTTCATTCTTTAAAAGCTATCATATATTCGTTACTTTCTACTTTTTTTCTTGCATTTTGATATTCGAATTCTGCATTTGTAAAATAAACTTTATATCCTTTGTTTTCAAAATAATTTCTGCTAATTCTTAATACTTTATTTATTTCTTTTTAAGATAAATTATCTTTAACTTTTAATTCATAGTATGAATATCTTATATAGTTTTCATTTTCGTTTTCTTTGCTTTCAATTAGTTTAATAGTAAATTTTTTTAATTGTAATTCCGTCATTTGTTTCACTTCCTAAAAAATTGTTTTTAATTAATTTTATTCTTATAAGATTCCATATTTTATAACCATTTTGAAAGGAATAAAAAAAATATCTGTTGGTCACATTGCAAATTTCCACTAATTCAAGTAAATTGGATATCAGATAGTTGCATTCCTTGACAAAATATAAATCAATATTCAAATAATAAGTTTTCTATATCTTTGATATTTTGTTTTTCATCAATTATTATTTTAAAAACTTCTGGTGCTTCCATTTTTTTATTAATGACTATTTTGTCTTGGAATTTCATGCATTTTGTCTTTTGACTATCAATATACACTAATTTGCACCATTTCATGAGTAAAAATGATATAGCTGCACCATGAGAAAAAATAGCAATTGTCTTACCTTTATTTTTATCAATGATATTCATAAAAGTTTTATACATTCTGTCAGTTACTTCTTTTCTGCTTTCTCCTTCGATATTTTTTATATTTTCATCATAATATTGTTTCAAAGTTATATTTTCTGCATATTGTGGATTTCCATACTTTCGTTCATTCAAATTCCTGTCAACATGAATTTTCTTATCCAACCTTTCAGCAAAGTATTTTGCTGTTTGAATTGTTCTTACATAACTACTTGAATATATAACATCTATTTTATCAAATTCTCTTTGTTTACTTAATAATTTTGCCTTTTTTTCTCCTTCTGCACTTAATATTCTCTTTTCCCTAGTTATTTGATAATCTTCATTAGCATAATATCTATCCATATATTGCATACCTAATTTTTCAGAGTGTCTAATTAAATAAACTATTGTGTTCATATCAAAACCTCGATTCTATATCTAAAAAAAATCAATCTCTAAAATAAATATCTCTTGTATAAACCTTGTCCATTACATCCTCTAATTCTTCTTCTATTCTATTGGCAATTATAATAGAACTATTTTCCTTAAATGCTTTTATATCTCTTACTATTTTACAATTTTTATAATTTTCATTTTCATATTGTGGTTCATAGATTATTATGTTTTTGTTCTTTTCTATAAGCATATCTATTATATCAAATATAGCACTTGCTCTAAAATTGTCCGAATTCTTTTTCATTGATAGTTTATATATACCAATATTTTTAGGTTCTTTGCTTAATATTTCTTCTACAATATGTTGTTTTCTTGTAGCATTGCTATTTACAATCGCAGTAATAAGATTTTCAGGTACATCTCTGTAATTAGCCTTTAGTTGCTTGGTATCTTTAGGCAAACAATATCCACCATATCCAAAAGATGGGTTATTATAAAAATCTCCTATCCTTTGATCCATACATACACCCTCTATTAAATTTTTTGTATTCAATCCTTTTATTTCTGCATATGTATCTAATTCATTAAAATATGCAATTCTTAATGCCAAATATGTATTAGAAAATAATTTTACTGCTTCCGCTTCTGTTGATTTCATAAATTTTATTGTCACATCTTTTTTTAATGAAGATTCTTTCAATAAATCTGCAAACTTTTTTGCTTGTTCGTTTTTATCTCCTAAAATAATTCTAGATGGGTATAAATTATCATATAGTGCTTTTCCTTCTCTTAAGAATTCTGGTGAAAATATAATATTATTCATATTATACTTTGTTTTCATTCTTTCTGTAAATCCTACTGGAACAGTAGATTTAATTATTATTGTTGTTTGTATTTTCATATTTTTTATTTTTTCTATGGTTTCTTCTACTAGTGAAGTATCAAAAAAATTACTTTTTTCATCATAATTTGTCGGCATACAAATTATGATAAAATCTGCCTTATAAAAAGCATCTTTATAATCTAATGTTGCTCTTAAATTTAATTTCTTCGTTCTTAAATATTTTTCTATATATTTATCTTCAATAGGACTTATTTTACTATTTATTTTATCTACTTTATCCTTTATAATATCTAATGCTACAACTTCATTAGATTGACTTAATAATGTAGCCAAAGATAATCCAACATATCCTACTCCTGCTATTGCAATTTTCATACTATTCACCTCTATTGCATATAATAATTTTTATACCATTTAGCGAATTTTTTTAATCCTTCTCTTAATGATGTACTTGGTTTAAAATTCATATCATCTTCCATTTGCTTTGTATCTGCATAAGTTATAGGCACATCTCCAGGTTGCATTGCCACTAATTCCTTATGAATTTCAAAATCATAATTTTTTGGTAAAACTTCTGCCTCAATTAATTCTTCTTGTAATATATTAATAAAATCCAATAAATTTTCAGGTTGCCCTTTCCCAATATTATATACTTTGTATGGAGGTATCGGTAATCCGTCTTCTCCGTTCTTTTTAATTGGAATCTTATTTATTACCCTTATTATTCCTTCTACTATATCATCTATGTATGTAAAGTCTCGTTCACATTTTCCATAATTATATATTTGAATTTTTTCACCATTTAATAGTTTATTTGTGAATTTAAAATATGCCATATCAGGTCTACCTGCTGGTCCATATACTGTAAAAAATCTCAAGCCTGTTGTTGGAATATTATATAATTTGGAATAACTATATGCTAAAAGTTCATTAGATTTTTTGGTTGCTGCATATAATGATACAGGCATATCTGTTTTATCATCTGTAGAATACGGTATTTTTTTATTTACTCCATAAACAGATGAACTTGATGCATATACTAAATGTTCTATTTCATATTTTCTGCAACATTCTAATATATTATAAAATCCTATAATATTTGATTGTATATATGCATCAGGATTAGTTATACTATATCTAACTCCTGCTTGTGCTGCCAAATTCACAACAATATCAGGCTTATATTTTTCAAATATCTGTCCTATTTTTTCTTTATTCGATATATCACATTTAATAAATTCAAATTTATCAAATTTTTGTAATTCTGATAGTCTATATTCTTTTAATTTTACATCATAATAATCATTTAAATTATCAATACCTATTATATGTATCTTTTCGTTTTTCAAATTTAATATTCTTTTTGCAAGATTTGCCCCAATAAATCCTGCAACTCCAGTAATTAAATACACTTTTATTTTATCGTTCACATTCTTCACTTTCCTTTATCTCCACTCTCTCATCTATTCTTGCCAATATTTGATTTAATACTTGTTTTCTATTTTTAGATGTATCTATATATTCTATTCCATATTTAGGGCATTCTTTCTTTAATAATTGATTTTTCTCATTCCATTTATCAGCATTTGTTGATAAATTTTCATCAGATATTCCATATGTCCAATCTTTTTCTGTATCATGTTCTCTACACAATTGCATAATTCCTTGTTTATCAAGATTTCCATGACCTAAACAAACACAAATTAAGTTTCCCATGTCAAGTAGTTCTTTTGCATATTTAGGTTCTAGTTGTCCACTTTCAAGAATAGTTCCATAATTTTTGGTATCTTGCTTTATGGAAGATTTATAAATTTCTAATATAATCCTTTGAAATTTATCACTATGTACTAATTCTTTTCTTGCCTTTATGTTTTTAGTATAATATTCCTCTCTACCTGTTCCTCTTATTATTCCCCATATAATTGAATCTGCATGAATTATATTATACTGATTAAATTCATCTTTAATCATATTTCCTAATGTTGTTTTTCCTGCTCTTGCTACTCCTATTATTAAAACATTTTTCATATTAAATAAGTTCCTCCAATTTTATAAATATAAATTCATTTCATTTGAAAAGTCTTTTATTTCATCTTTATATTTTTGTGATATTACATCTGAATTAAAGTATTTATATATATCTAATAAACACTCATACATATTATCATCAAAATCAATATTTTCACTATGTATTACTTTATTGTTTTGAATAATAGAAACATTTCCATCTTTTAATTTGTTCAAATCTTTATCATAAAACAAAAATTCTCCTTTAACAACAATGTTATTTTCACATATGACAATTACTTCTCTAATTTTGGTATTCGTTGCAAAATCACTCTCATGAATTATATAAACATCATTTTTCTTTGTAAAAATTTTACTATACCCATGTTTTTCTAGTATTCTATTTCCTCTTTCCATGGCTTTTTCTTCTTCAAGTAGCACTTGAGTATCTTTAGGATTATCTAGCAGAAACTGTGAAATATATACTTGATGTGGTATATCATGTTCTATATTTCTTGTGACTTTTTTATACATTCCCCTACCATTGAAACTTTCTTCTGTCCTGTTTTTAGAAAAGTTTGTATAAATAATAACTGGTTTTAATTCTTTTTGAACTATATATTCTTTAATTTTCATAACAATTTTTGAATACTCATAATTATGTACCATTGCGATATTTAAATCATCATTTTCTTCAAAAAAATCTTTATTTACAATAAATGGTTTTTCAACTAATATATCTCTAATATTTAATTGTTTACATTCCATTACAATATCTAAAAATACACTTTTAGGAGTACATATATCAACAATAATATTGTTAACATCTAGTTTTTCTTCTTTTATTGTGCTTTCTATACTAGAATATACTTTTGAATCTTTTATATTTTCATTTTTTATTTTACCATCAATATCTACAAAATAAACCCTTCCTATTTTTTCAAACTTTTTATATGAATAATAATGCAAAAAACTTGCTTTCCCTGTTCCTACAATAATTATATCTTTCATTTTTTACTCCTTTTTTAACTCTAATAACTTTTTTGATATTTCATCTGCTTTTTTATATAAATCTCTACAAATATTAGACCTATAAAAAGCAAATTCCAAATATTCATCTTTATTTTCTATATTTTTAAAATATTCACTATATCCAAATGTACTTCTTGCTAATTGTATCAAATATACATATGGTAAATATTTCAAATCATATTCATTTAATTCAGTAAATTCTGCTACTTTTTTTGTATATTCAACTAAATTTTCAATATTTATTTTGCCTTCTTTAGCATCTTTATCTATATAACTATAAGATCTAGCAATTTCCCAAACAATTGGTAATTTTTTTGTTTTAATAAAATCTAGTATAACTCTTATATTATCCTCATTGTCATAAATAAACTGTAAAACACTATAATCACCATGTGATACTTTATGAGTTATATTTTTTATATCTTCTGCATTTATATTCTTATTTAATTTAGCCAATAATTCCTTTTTAAAAATAATATCCATTTTTATTTTTTCTGAAATTTTTGAATTATCCAATTTAGATAATATTTCATCATACTTTTTATTTGCTTTTTCAAATTCTTTATTTGAATACCAGTCTAGTATGCTGATATTATCATCTATATTATAATTTTTAAATCCTTCTATAATTAACCCTAAATATCGTGCTGATTCCAATATTTGTTCATGATTTCCTTTGTTTTTTTCAAATACTTGTCCTTCTACAAATTTTTGAACCACTATCATTTTTCCTTTATGTACAAAATATAATTCATTGTTATTGTTTTTTAAATATATTGGCAATGGAACTTGTGAATTTTTTCTTAAATATTCTATTGCACTTATTTCTTTTAAAACATTTTCTTTTGAATATTTTGACTGGAATTCTTTTACTATAAATTTTTCATTATTTGATATAATTTTAAATATGTTTGCTGTTCCTTTATTTATTTTTTCTATTTTTTCAACATTTATTCCATACTTTTTGTTCAGCTCTGTTTGTAATTCTTTTTTAGAAAAAGTTGTTTTTTCAATCATTCCTATATCTCCTCTAATTTCTTTATTATTTCTCTTTTGTCTCCCCTGACTTCAAAATTAAATATTTTACTTTCATCAATTTTATTCAAAAAACTTTTCACAAAAGTATTTGTATTATATAGTTCTACATCGTCTGTAAATAAAGGCATCATATAGCTCCAATAACAAAAAGGTGCTATGTTTTTTACTATATAGTATTTGTTATTATTAATATCTATTTGTGTTTTTCCTTCATTGCATAAGCCTACTATTCTAATTATTTTATTAATTTTTATTTCTTTTTTATATTGTTTTGTTTCCAAAGTTTTTATTTTGCCATTTTCTATATCAAAACTTGAGCCTAATTCTTGATACAAATCATTTTCTTTAAACTTTAGCCATGTTTGATCTGTTGAATTAATTTCATATCCATTATTTACAAACTCTTTTGCAAATGTTGATTTTCCTTGTCCAAATTCTCCGATAATTAATATTCCATTGTTTCCTTTACTAACTACCAATGAATGTACAAACATATTACTTTTGTCATTTATTATATATGCAATTACATTATTAATAATAGGATATATATCTGTTTTTACTATTCTATTTTTTAATATTTTATAATCACCATTTATATTTATTTCAACTGATGTTTCATTAAATCTCAAATAATTGTTAATTTCTTTATTGGTAACAATCTCAAATTGACTGAATCTTTTAAAAATATATTCATCATATTCATTACAATAGTTTATTACTTCTAAATATTCATCTTTTATTTTATAAATCATATTTTATTACCTCTATAAAATTCCCCTTATGTTCTAATATTTTTTCTATAATATCATCTTTGACATGGTATACATTAACAAATGATTTCAGATCTTTTTTACTATTTATTTTCAATAATTCTTCAAAAATTTTTCTTCTTTCTTCTATAGTATGTCCATTTAATTCATGACCACCTATAAACATCAAATTTTTCCTATTAATATCTAATGGATTAATTAAATATTTTTCTTCTCTCGGAACACCTAATAAAATAATTTTAGATAAATTAGGTGCTGTTTCAACTATATTCTTAATAACTTCACTACATCCTGTTGCTTCTATGTATGTATCATAATCAAAATCATAGTTATCGACAAATTTTATATTTGAGTTATATTCTTTATTTAATCTATCAATTGCTTCTGCCTGATATTTTTCAATTTTATTTGTTATTATTGATATATTTTTATAATTATTTTCTAATAAATACAACATTGCTGTAAAACCTATATTCCCTAGTCCTATTATTAAAATATTATCTTTTATTATATTTAATATAGGTTTTATTGTTATTGCTCCCATTAATTCAAATCTTGATATTGCTATATTTTCAATAGAATATTGGGCTGAAATTTCAAACGAATCTTTATATGTATCAATATATTTGTCAAAATGTTTGGCTAATACCAATAGTCTTTTATTATTTTCTATTTTTGTTATTCCTATATAACCTTTGCTACCTGCTTTTTCAGTTCCTCTTGAAACCACCGTGTACTCAATATCTCTTTGGGTTTGGCTTAATATTTTATTAATTTTTATATATTCCTCTTTAATATGATAACCTATTTCATCAATGTTGTGAGCATCACTTCCTACTGTATATCTTGTTCCATATTTTTTAAATAAATTCAACATATATTCTAATTGTTGTATATTCCATCTAGAACGGTCACTTGTATTAATATCAAACATTAATTTTTTTTCAGTTGCTAATTTTACTATTTCTTCAATTTTTTCTTTATATTGTTCATACTCTTTTCTTAACTTTAAATGTCCTATAATGTTAATTGGATAAGTTTTTATCATATCTATATTTGCTTGTAGATAATCTATGTAATTTGCTTTTTCCATTCCATGTACTGAACCTATAACATAATCGAAAGGATAACTTCTTAATATTTCAATTTCCTTTTCTTTGAATTCTTCATTATACGAAAAATCACTTTCTATACCTGCATTAATTTCTATATCAGGATTATTTTCTTTTATAATTTTTATGTTTTCAAAAAATTTATCAATAACTTGGGAGTTATTTAAAACAGGAGTATGTTTAGGAGACATTCTATTTCCGTGATCTAAAAATAAAACTCTATTTAATTTCATCTCCTTACATTTCTCTACATACTTTTGCATAATTGATATATCTGTTACACCTTTTTTTAAATGCATATGCATATCTTCCATAATTTTTCCTACTTTCTCTTGAAATAAAGATTATAATATTCTTCAAGAATATTTGATTCATCAATCCACTTATCTACTATATCTAATTCTACTTGATTTCTTAAATCATCTTTTCCATTTATTATTTTATCTGTAACCACCAATTGACTCGCTTTAAATATATCATTTGATCTATTTGGAATAGCTTCAGAATCAAATAGATTTACTGACCTACCATTTCCTAATACCGTTATCTTTTTACCATTAATTTCATATTGTGTACCATATTTAGGAATTGCCTTATATTTATATCCTTCTTTCTCATATTCTTTAAATATATTAAGGTCTGCTGTTGCTCCTGATGTAATAAATGTTCCATCTTCTAATTGTTCTATAACTTCTTTACTAATACTATTGTATCCACTTGCTCCCACAATAAGGAATGGTTTATCGTATTTTACTGCTTCTTCTAATGTTCTAAATGTTGTAAATCCTTTTTCTGCTGCCTCTATACATTTCATTACATCTGGTTCGATTACTATAACTCTTGCACCATATTGACTGTATCTATCTGCTAAAACTTCTCCCAAATCACCATATCCTAATTGTATTACTGTTCTTCCAACTAATTTTTCACCTGCTAATAATTCAATGCTTCGTGTAAAAATTGTATTTGCTATCTCCTTATATGTAATAAATCTTTTTAATTTTGATTTTGCAACATTTAATACTGGATAAGGCAATTCATTTTCCTTTAATTCACCTATTCTTTTTAACCCAGTTACAGTTAATTCAACAAATGCCTCGACATTTTCATAATTGTGCAATGTTAATATTCTTGATACTATTGCCCCATCATCTAAAATAACAATTTTTTTATCTTTTCTTTTGTCAATAAATTCTCTTATTAACCTTTTTCCATCTTCTATAAGAATATCATTTGCAACTGCTGTATTATCCAAGACATCAACTTGATATCCTAATTTTTTAAATGTTGCCGTAATTTCTTGTCTATGTTTTGTACTATCTCCTTTATCTATTGCAAGTACATCTTCTGGTTTTACTCCCATTCTTACCATTGAAGTTAACAATCCAACATTTTCTTCTAAGAAATGATCTCTCCATATAATTGCTACTCCTTCGAGATTTTTCTTTCTTTCTTCTGAATATTTTTTTAAAATTGGCATTGTTTCTTCTATTGCTTCTATTTCTATATCTGTATATGCAGTACAAATATCTTCTATTTTATTTGTTAATTCTTTATCATTTCCATCATAATTAATAATTGTTTGGTTTTCAACAAAATATGGAACAGAAAAGCTTCTAACTCCAATATCTTTTTCTTCATATTTAATGATTTCATTTTCTATTTTTATCTTATTTTCTTTTTCATTTATTTCAATACTTTTATTCAATTTTTTTTCTAAATCCTTTACAAAATTATCAGCTATATCATAATAAACTCTTTCCATTTTATATCTCCTCATATTATTAAATTTTTATTTTTAATTTTTCTAAAATACTATAAAATAAATTTATAGATTTCAAAAATAATTCCTGTTTAGTCTCTCCACTCTCATTCATAGGTAAATGTGTTTCAATTGAAATAACACCATCAAAGTTGTCTCTTTTTATGATTTCCATAAATTTTTCAATTCCTATATCACCTTGTCCTAAATGAGCATATTTATTTGTCTTATTATCAAAATCTCTCAAATGTATATAAGTTATTCTATTTTTTGATTTTTCATATTCTTCAAACACATTATATCCCTCAAGAAAAGCATTTGATAAATCAAATATTATATTTATGTTTTTTTCTTCTTGCATTAGATTAAAACAATCAACAGGACTTTCAGCATAAGTTTTTCTTTCATTTTCCATTAGCAATTTTATATTTCTTTTTTTAGCTTTTTCACATAATCTATTTAAATTTTCTTTTATTTCATTTTCATCAATATTTCTACCTAAATTAGAAAATATTCTTATATACTCACTCTCAAATATGTCACAAATGTCTAAATAAATATCAAATAATTCCATTTTTCTTTCATATGGTATCGGTTTCTTTCCAACTGGACTATCTAATGTTATAACTTTTATATTTTCTCTATCTAAAATTTTCTTAAAATTTATTAATTCCTCTTTTGAAAATTCCCACAAATACTTATCATCAATTTTTCTTAATTCAATATTTGAAATATTTGCTTTTTTTAAACTATCTATTTGTTCTCCAATAGATGTTCCTATTTCATCTGCAACAACTGCTAATCTCATATTTATTCCTCCTCTAATATTTTTAAAATTTCTTCTGCTTTAGTATTTACTCCATATTTTATTTTTTTTATTCTCACTTCTTCCATTATTTTTTTATTTAGTCTACTTTTGCAATCTAAAATCTCTTTATCATTTGTTTTTCTCTTTCTTATCCATGGCTTTCGTAAAGATTCTGTATCATTTGGTGTAAAATTAGTTATTTCTAATAATTTTTCTTTTTCAACATCTGACATTTTCAAAACTTCTAATTTTTCTGTATTTATATCAAATCTTGGATATATTATATAATCAAGTTTTGTTCTTGCTTTCATTTCTGTATAATCAAAAACTTTAGCAACATCAGTTAATGGAGTATTACAATCAATATTATTTCCAGCCTCTTCATAATTAATTTTTTTTCTTCTTTCTAAAATTTTATTATCTAAAAAATACTGATTTAATCTATTATTATTTTTTACCGTTCCCATTGCATAAGTAACCGCTTGTGGAAAGTAATCCATTTGTAAATCTTTATTTATAAAAACTCTATCATTTGAAAGAAATCCTTTTATTTTATTCAATTCTAATAATTTAACCGCTAAAGTTGTTTTGCCACTTCCACTTGTTCCCAATATCATAATTCCTTTATTATGAACTTCTAGCGCAGTGCCATGCATAAAGAAATATCCTTTATCTTCTTTCTCTCTTAAATATAATTCCCTTATTATTCTAACAATCCAATTTGCCGAAGTTTCTGTGTTCTCTTTTACTATTATTTTATAATGTTCATCATCAATTTTATTTCCTATATACTCTTGTGTATCAACTAAATAATAATATTCATTATTTAATTTTACTTCTTTATGTTTTTGATTTTTAAAGCTATCGTAAAAAATTCCTAGGCTATCATTTATTAAATTTAACATTTCATAGAACCTTTTTGAATCTACTATATATTCAATTATTATTGTCTTTTCTGTATTTTTTTTAAATGGTATTATTGATTCATTAATTTTCTTTATAACCATTTCATAATTTTTTTCATCTACATTAATATTAAAATTAATATCAGGTAAGTTACATTCTATATTTTTCATATTTCTATTTCATCTCCATCATAAACCTCTTTAATTCTATCCTTTTCTACACATTTAGATAGTATTGTCATTTTATAATGATGTTCCTTTTCAGTTCCATCTCTTGATAATCCACCTAATTTAACATTAGGTTTCATTATTTTACCATGAAAGTCAGAGCCACCACTTATAAGTATATTTTCTCTTTTGGCTAACTTTAAATATCTCTTTATATCACTTAATGTATGTTTAGAATTAAATATTTCTATTCCATCTATTCCAGCGTTTTTAAACATTCCAAATATATCTTCTATATTAACTCCATATGTTTTTTCTAATGAAATTGGATGTGCTAAAACAGCATATCCTCCTGCCAAGTGTATTGTATTAATTGCTTGTTCTAAAGGTGCAGTTGCAGGTGTCTTTAAATCCATATATTTAAAATAATTATCAAATGCATATTGAGTATTTGGAATAATTCTCTCTTTGACTAATAATCTTGCAATTGTAGTTTGTCCAACAAAATTTTTTGCTGTTAAAAATTTCTCTGTATCATCTTTTGATATAATAATTCCAAATTTTTCTTTCAGCTGCTGTATTATCTCTAAATTTCTTAAATTTTTTCTCAATTTCATATTTTGAAGTAATTGTATTAATTTCGTATTATTTGCATCAATGTTATAACCCAATATATGCATTTTATAATCATCTTTTTCGCAAGATATCTCAACGCCAGGAATATACACTACCCCTCTTTTATCCACATTTTCCATTGCTTTTATGCTCTCTATATTATCATGGTCTGTAATTGAAAATATCTCTATTCCACATTCTCTTACTTTTGATACAATTTCCTCTACTGAATAATCACCGTCTGAAAATTGAGAATGTATATGCAAATCATATTTTTTCATTCATAATCCTCTTTCTAAAAAAGGATACAAATAAAAACTTCACACTCTGTTTATTTGTATCCTTTGTCATTTATTTTATTATACCTTAGTATAACTATTAACTTCTTTTTGTAATCTTGTACTTATTTCTTTTGAATTATTATATAAATATCTACATAAATTGGTTCTAAACAAAGCAAATTCTAATAATCCTTTTTTCTCATAATTATCATTATATTGCTTATAACCGAATGGGCTACTTACAATTTGAATTAAATATAATTGTGCTGCATATTTTAAATCATACTCATTTAATTGTACATATTTTGCAAATTCTTTAACATACTCCACTAATGTATCTATATTTAGTTCTCCATTTTTTGCTTCTTCATCAATATAACTATATGATCTCATTACTTCCCAAATTATTGGTAGTTTTTTGGCTGTTTCAAAATCAATTACAGTTGTCTCACTATTGTCATTATAAATTAATTGTTGAACACTATAATCTCCATGGCTGTTCATTACTGTCATCTTTTTAATTATTTCAAAATCAAAATTGTTTAGCAATTCCCTTGACATATTTATTTTATCTTTAAGATCTTTCTCAAATTTTTCTCTATACGGATTATCTAGATTTAATTTACTTATTAAATCTTCCATTTTTATTATTCCTTTTTCTAAACTCTCCTTTGAAAACCATTTTTCTATTACTCCATCTTCATCTAAACCTTCGTAACTTTTCAATGCTTGTGTCATTTTTCCTAATATTTTTGCACAATCAATTGTTTTCTGATAATTTCCTGTATTATTTTCCATTGTGTATCCATCTATACATTCTTGTAAAATTATTATTCTATTTTCATACTTAATATAAAAACTATTTTGTTTTGACTTTATATAAACAGGAACATTTATTTCTTTTCCTTTTAAAAAGTTAATTATATTAGTTTCTTTTATTACTGATTCTTCTGTTCTTCCTTCGCTGAATTCCTTTAAAACATAAACTTTGCTATTTGATTTGATTTTGAATATATTTGCTGTTCCCCTGTTAATTTTTTCAACTTCTTTTATTTCTATGCCATAATATTTATTTAGCAAATTTTTTATAATTTGTTCATTTAAATTAGATTTTTGAATTCCCATTATCTTTCTTCCTCCAATTCTTTTTCTTTTAACATTTTTATAATAAAATCTCCTGATGGTGCTATTTCACCATTATTATATAAGTCAACATACTCATCTAGCAAAACCCATTTTGAATCAATTACTTCTCCATCATTATAAAAAATATCTTTTGAGGATATATCTCTTTTAAATTTCCATACATCTCTAAAATAATTTTCTTTCTGTATTGTCCCTAAAAATTGTCCTTCCTCTTTTTTTAGTTCAATCCCAATTTCTTCTTCTATTTCCCTTATTATTGCATCTTTAGAGCTTTCTCCTGCTTTTACAGAACCTCCTGTACATTCCCACAATCCAGGATATAACTTTTTATTTTTATTTCTTCTAGTTATTAAAATTTGTTTATTAGAATTCTCGACAATTCCAGTAACAACAATGTGATATTCTCCGTTTTTCAGCAGTTCACTACTATCCCTTTGTATTATCTTATTTGTTCTATTTCTAAATTTATCATAAACATCCCAATATTCACTCATTAGCATTCTCCGTTCTTTATTTTTTCTAATTCTTCTTCTGCTTTTTTTACAAAATAATTAGAATTATCAAATGGAATGTTAGTCTTATTTATCTCTTTCTTTAATTTTTCTATAGTCCTATATTCTTTGTTAGTTTCTGCCTCAATTAAGATATTATTTTCAGACAATATTTTTACTATGATTTTAAATTCCCCTTTGCAATATGAAAAATGTTTTTCTTTTATAGTCATGATTTCCTTATATCCAATGCAATTAAATAATTCTTTTGCATCTTGTATATTTAACACTTCACAATTTATAGCATCCTGTTGCAAAATTTCTCCTTTTTCATTAATTTCCTTACGTTTAAAAGTAATTTTCATTTTATGTTTGTCACTTGAAATTTCTTGAAATTCTCTTAATAAAATTGCTTTGCTTAAGATCTCTCTTGTTGCAACTTTAAATATGTCTATATCTCTTGGTATCATAAAAATATCTTTTGCATAATATTCATTGTTTAAGATAAATTTATCTCCATTTAATATCTTCTTTAATTCATCTTCAGAACATTGTGCTCTTACTGTAATTTCATTTTCTTCTTTAAATCCCATAACCATATTCCTTTTCTTTTTTCTTATTATAACATAAAAAAATATTTTTTACTATTTTTTTACATTTTTTAAAAATTTCTTTTTATGATTTCTATTAACTTTTCTAATTCATAACTATTATTACTAGAAATTTCTATTATGGTTTTATTTTCTGATAAATTATTTTTATTACATTTAATATATTCATTCAATGCTTTTCGTGTTATAAAGAACATTTCTTGTCCTTGTCTATTTTTTATCACAAATAGTGGTGGTGTACTAATATCGGTTCTTCTTACTTCTTGCATTCTTAATTCTTCTGCAATTGTTTTCAAGAATTTATGATCTTCAATTTGCATTTGAGTATTTTCTTTTATTTTTAGATACATTTCAATTTCTTTTAATATTTTTTCATTAAATTCTTTATTTCCATCAGTGGTGTTTTCTTCAATATCATAAAGTTTCTCTAGTATTTCTTTTTCACCTTTTAAATTTTCGAAACTATTCTCGCCTCTTATCTTTTTTGCCATATTAATAATTTGCTCAATACTCATTTTTCTCTTCCTCACAATTCTTCATTTATTTTTAATGTTTATAATACATATTTAAAAATAAATTTTAAAAATTTATTTTTTGATTTTAAAATTTCACTTTCATATTTTTTCTTTATATTATCGCTTATGTATGTAATTAATACTAGTATTATCATAAAAATAAAGAGCATTAATATTTCTCTACCAATTTCTTCATTTGTCATAGTATTCCAATGTTCAAATAATTGAAAATACATCATCAATATGCCACCTCTTTCTATAAAATCCTTTTAAATTTAAATCAAATATACATATTGAAGCAAAAATATGTATATTTTTTTATACTATGCTAAAAATAATTTTGGTCAACTTAACCACATTATAACATGAAATTTGTAATAAAATCAATATAATTGTAATATTTAGGAGATTTTGTTGTGAGAAAGTATGAAGGAAAATCAAATGTTGCTGGAGAATTTATTGAAAAAATTCTTCGTGAAAAAAATATGACCAAAGAAGACCTATGCAGAAAACTGCAATTAAATGGTATTAATATTGATAGATGGCATCTATATAAAATTATAAATGGAAAAGTCATTTTAAAAGATTTTGAATTAATTACTATACTAAATATTTTAGATGTTGACTTTAATAATCTAAGAAACCTTATTAAGAAATAAAGAGAGAAGATGAATTATTTATACACATTTCTCTCTTTATTCATATCTAAACTATTAGAATAAACTGCTAAATTTTTTATTGTATTTATCTATATTCCTTGTACTTTGACTTACAATAAAATCTGTTACTTTAATTTTTAATCTTTCAACTTCATCATTTGTATAATTTTTAAAATGTTATTGTAGCTACTATAACCAGAACCACAACTACAATTACTATTATAATTTTTCGTCTCATATTTTCGAGGCATTGTAATTAT
>JABLTK010046434.1_pt1 | contig 74459 bp, 84 predicted proteins | sample 7160131 | NCBI WGS metagenome assembly JABLTK01 (sample SAMN14651221, study PRJNA627086) | human gut metagenome | isolation source: feces | host: Homo sapiens | reverse complement strand
ATGGTTACTGATAAGGTTTACGACCGTGCTATGCCAATAGATATAAATGATAAACCGGTGTTCTTTCAGCTATATGTTTTAGCTTTACACTTGGAGCAAGTATTTTATTTTTAGCATGAACTTTTAAAATTTCTTCTCTTTCTTTAACATCTGGTCTTCCAACTGTTACTTGTCTATCAAATCTTCCTGGTCTTAATAAAGCTGGATCTAATACATCTGGTCTATTTGTTGCAGCTATAATTATGATTCCTTCATTTTCACTAAAACCATCCATTTCTGATAACAATTGATTTAGTGTTTGTTCTCTTTCATCGTGTCCACCGCCAAGTCCAGTTCCTCTTTCACGACCTACTGCATCTATTTCATCTATAAATATTAAGCATGGCGCAGTTTGTTTTGCTTGTTTAAACATGTCTCTTACACGAGAAGCACCAACACCTACAAATAATTCTACAAAATCACTACCACTTATATAGAAGAAAGGTACTTTTGCTTCTCCTGCTACTGCTTTTGCAAGTAATGTTTTACCTGTTCCTGGAGGACCTACTAATAATACTCCTTTTGGAATTCTAGCACCCATTTTAGTAAATTTCTTTGGATTCTTTAAGAAATCAATTAGTTCTTGAACTTCTTCTTTTTCTTCTTTTAATCCAGCAACATCTTTAAATGTTTTAGTTCCACCATCTTCTGATAGTTTAGCTCTACTTTTACTAAAATCAAATGTACCTTTACCATTATTACTTAGTTTTGCTATCATTACATAAGCAAGTACTCCAAATATTATAATTGGTACTATATTTATAACTATATTTAACCAAGCACTATTTTCTGGATTAGTGTTTGTTTGTACTTTTAAATTATTACTTTCAGCTAGTTCATACACTGATGAAATAACTGTATCTGTATAAGGGATAGTTACTGTAAATGTTTCACCCTTTCCATAATTATTTAATTTACCTGTTAATATATAAACTCCTGCAGCATTTTTAGGAGTTACTGTTAATTCTTTAACATTATTATTTCCTATTTCTTTTGTTAATTCATTATAGTCCATTTTATTTACTTTTGTACTAAATGAATTTAAGAATAAATATGATCCTAGTACTACTATTGTTAGTATTACATAAGGCATTAAATTCATACCTTTTTTAGTCTTTTTTATATTCATTGTTTCTTTCCTTTCTTCTAATAATATCTCAGTATTATATCATACTCTTCAGTAATTTTCTTGTCAAGATTTGACTTTTTTAGTCCTGGAAGCCATACTATATTGTCTTTTGAATCAAGTACTACTGGCCAAGTGTTTCTATCTTTCATTTTTATTTTTTCATTTATAAATATTTCGTTTACTTTTTTATGTGCATTTAGCCCTTTTAATTTAATTTTGTCCCCATCTCTTCTGTTTCTGACATACAATGGCAAACTTATTTCTGAGCTATTCATTCTTATTGTATAATTTGATGTATCATTAGTTTCATTTACTTTTTCTATTATTTTTCCATTTGGTAGATTTACTAATTCATCAATTTGTATTTCATATTCATCATTAACATCATCATCATAACTAAATGTTAGTTCATTATATGATTTAACCACTATTACATTATTTGGTAAATGTACAATACTATTTGATTTGTTAGATATTATTAAGTCAAATATTAAATCAACATGAGCATCACCAATTATCAATAAGTCATCTCCATATATTTTTTCTAATATGTTATATATAATCTTTGTTTGTATTACATTATCAAGTACTTTAAATCTATCAATATCTAGATTTCCATTTTGAAAAACTTTATTAAATTCTTTATTTGCAATCGAATCTATATAGTTACTATTCTTTAACAATGTTTCACTAAACTTCAAAAATTTTTTATGTATGTTTGGCTCTTCTTGTTTTAAGAATGGTAATACTGTATGTCTATATCTATTTCTTGTATAATGATCTTCATTATTTGATTGATCTATTGCAAATTTAATATTGTTTTGTTCATCAAATTTCATTATTTCATCTTTTGTAACTGTAATTAAAGGTCTAACTATTTTATATGCACCTTTGTCCACTATTCTACTAAATCCGCTATATCCTTTTAAAGTAGATCCTCTTACTATTCTCATAAGAATTGTTTCTATTAAGTCATCTCCTTGATGAGCTGTCATTAAGTATTTTGCGTGATAATTAAAAACCAACTCTTCAAAGAAATTGTATCTTACACTTCTTGCTTCATTATGAAAATTATCGTCACCCCATTTAGTTATTTTAACATATTCAAATATTATATTATTTTGTTTACAATAATTTTCAAGATCTATTTTTTCTTGTTCACTTTCTTTTCTTTTATTATGATTGACATGAGCACAAACAATATTTAAATCCATTTTGTTTTTAAATTCATTTAATATATATAGTAGTGCCATTGAGTCAGGTCCCCCAGAAACACCTACGACTATTGTATCTCCTACTGAAAGACCTATTTCTTTTCTGATAAAATTATATACTTCTTCCATATCAAGCCTTTCCTAATCTTCAATTTTTATTACTATTTCATTCTTACCAGAATAAAGATGCTTTTCTCTTATTCTTCTAGCTACATATTCTGGATCTTGTAATTTATTTATTTGATTTTTATAATCTTCCTCTAATTCTAATTCCTCACTATATTTTTTTTGTAAAGTTGCTATTTCATTTTTATTACTATTTATTTGAGATAAATAAGAAAATAAAGTAGACCCAAAAATCACAATAGATATTATAAACCCTATTGTTAAAAAAGTCACTCTAAACTTAGTTTTTTGACTTACCTTTCTCATATTAACCCCATTTTCTATTATAATTATAACTTTATCAAATAGTAATTACAATTAATAACACTTTTTTTTACATTTTTTTTGTAAATTTTTTGTTATTTAAGTATAGAAATGTTAAAACTGTAATCAATAAAAAATAAATATTTATTATTCCTCCATTGATATAATAGAATATTTTAAAATATATAAGTGTTATATTTGTGAAAAGTAGCAAAGAATTTAAAAAAGTATATATTTTTTTTACATTATAAATATATTTGTAAGAAAATTTATATATTAATTGAATTATAATTCCAGCTAAAAAAGAAAAAATAAATGATAATATTTGTTCTTTTAAAGTCATTATTTAAATAACCTTGACATTATACTTTCTGCTTTTATTTTTTTATTGTCATCTAAATACATTACTGAAAATATTTTTCCTTTTATTGATAAGTTACCTTGAAAAGTATCTAGTTTTAATAATTCTAAATTTTCTCCTTTAATTATTATTGGCCCCAGAATGTAGCTTATACCCAAAATGCTCTTAAGGTATAAAATCTAGGCAGAATACAAATTCCAATCAATATTAATAGGTCTTTCAGAAGTTAGTGGATCAATTTTTCCTATTTCAATTTTGTTAATAAAGGTATCTAAAACTATTTTATTTAATTCAGATAAATTACGATATTTTTCAAATAACTTAACTTTATCAATTTGTTTACTCTTATCAGTCTTTAATGAAGTCATTTCAGAGTCTAATTCTGATAATCTTACATTTAACTTTTCTATTTCAATCGTATTGCTACTTTTAATTATATTAAACTCTGTTTCTTCTAATAAGCCAGTAACTTTGTCTGCATATAATTGAACCAAGATATTTTTTTTAGTTGCAATGTCAGATTCAATTTTTTGCTTTTCTTTTTCTAGTCTTTCTATATCATTATCTATATTTGAATAAACATTTTGTAAATAATATTCTTTACTTACCTTTGATAAATCAAAATACTCATTTATTTTATTTTTAATGTTGTCAAGTATATATTGTTTAAACTCGTTTAAATCAATCGTTCCTGTATTATCACAAATGTGTCCATTTGCAGCTGAATTTCCCCTACATTGTAAATATTCTTTATTACCTGCTTTAGTTTTTGCATTATTTTTATAAAATGCTTTACCACAACAACTACAATATACTTTTTTAGAAAATAGTGCAACTTCACCGTTTTTTTGTGGTCTGTTTTTACGAGTTTTTTCAAACATAGAACTAACTATTTTAAATGTTTCTAAATCTAAATTAGCTTCATGACAATGTGGTACTCTAATCCACTCTTCTTTAGGTTTATAAATAGGTTTATGATTTTTAAAACTTGTTCTTTCTGATTTACCTTGTACCAAAGTACCAATTTGTGTTTCATCAACCATAATCTTTCTAATCATATCTGCTGTCCATTTTTGTTTATGTGGAATTATAAGAATATCTCCAGCTTTTACCTTATTAGTTGTCATGTTATTAATTGCTTTTATTTCCTCTTTAGTTACATAAAATTTGTAAGCGATTGATTTTAATGTTTCATTTTCTTCAACTTTATAACGAATACTTTTAATTCTGTTTTTTCCTCTATTAATATTTATTCCTAATGATGTTTTATAATCAGCAGGTGTTAAAAATCCTTTTCTCATTAAAACTTCTATTAATAACGGCATACCTTTGCCATGTTTTAACATTCCTGCCATTATATGTATTGCCTTTCTCGCATGCAAATCTGGTACTAAATGATGTTTGTCTTTTGGATCTATAAAATATCCATAAGGTGCAAAACTACCAGTAAATTGTCCGTTTCGTTTCATACTATTTAGTGTATCTCTTGTATTTTTAGAAGTATCTTCAACAAACCATTCATTAACTAAACCATTTATTTGCCTTGATTTTTTATTTTCTTGAATTGCTGTATCAGAATTATCTACTAATCCTAAAAATCTAACATTCCATTCTGGAAAGCACTTATGTAAATATTTTTCAACCATTTCCATACTTCTTGTAAAACGTGATTGAGATTTACACAATACTATTTCTGCATTACCAACCTCTGCAAAACGAATTGATTTTAACCATTCTGGTCGATTATCATCAACACCTGAAATATCTTCTTCACAAAATATTCCAACAACAACCCAACCTTCTCTTTTGGCACATTCATCCAATAAATATAATAGTTGGTTTTTAATACTACCAGATACATCTCCTTCTTCCAAATCACCATCTTCTTGTGATAATCTTATATATAAAATTACCCTAAACTTTTCACCAACTTGAACAACCCTTCTTACAACATCTGTTTTCTTTGTAAAACATTCAGGATCATCTAATTTAGTAATTCCAAGAAGTTCTCTGACATTAGGAGAAACATATCTTAATTCTTTTTCGTCTAAAAGTTCTCTAATTCTTTTTAGTTGTACTTTATCAACATTTTTTTCTACATTATCAAATTTTCTTTTTGTATTATTACTTGTATATTCACCTTCCTTGATTACGTCTAATATCATTTCATTTACTCCATTCTATAAAATAGAATTTGTTATTCTTTGTATTAAACGCCTTAATAATACATACATAAATTATACCGCATTATCTCCATTATTACAGCATGTTAAATCAAAATTATTAATTTTAACATAGCTTGCTGAACTATGTTCTAATTCGACAATTATATATGCTAATTTTTTATTAATTAAATTACTTATCTCATTTTTAGATAGCATTGGATTTATGGATTCGGTAAGTTTCCATTTCCAGTTTCTTATGTTATATTTTTTTACTCCTTTTTCCAATTTATTACCCCCTATTTATTCTTTTTGTTTAATAATTTATTTTATCAACTATTTTTCCTTCTATAACAATTTGATAACCTCTTCTATTTTGATTGCAAGTAATTAGCGTTATATACTTGCTTTCATTAGAATCAATTACTTTTGCCTTACCAGTTTTTTCTATATCATATTTTTTTACAACTTTATAGTGATATGTAATACCATTATAATAAACATATATATCATCATCTTTTTCTACTTGATTTAATTTACTAAAAAAAGCAATATTACTATTGCCGGAATGTGAATACAAAATAAAATTTCCATTTTCATTTGGATATTGGCTACTATTATCTACGCTTATTGCATACCTAATTGAATTAAAATTTTTAGTGTTATCAACAACTCCTCTTTTTAAACTTATCTTAGGTATTTCTAATACTGCTGTATATTGAATATCAAATTTACTTTCTTCTTTAACAGGAGTTTCCTCAACTTCTGTAATTATTTCTTCTTCAGTATCAGTTTTATCAATAACTGATGTTGTTTCTATATATTTTTCTACATCATGATTATTTTTATTTTCCAATGATTTATTATAAATATAATAAAATGCAAAAATCATTATTCCAATTAAAATTAATATTTTTCCTATTTTTTTCATATTTTCTTTTCCTTTTTGTTATCCCATATTGTAATTTTTGTGAATCCTTTACTTAAATTTCTTGATACACAAAAACTATAATTTACTTTTATATAATCCTCTAATTTTTTTAATTCCATTTTGTTAATTATTTTATAAATTAATAAGTTAAATGAATTTTCATCTTTATTTATTGAAATATCATATCTATCAAATAAATTATTTTTTAAATTATTAATAAAATCATTATCAATTACTTCATTTTCAATAAATTTATTTTCTTCATTTTTTAACACTTTATTTATTTCTTTTTGAACATTTTGTTTAAATTGCATTTGAATGTTCTTTGATGTTTGATTTAATTTTTCTTGACTTTTTATTTCTGAATTTCTCCTTAGTTCTTCAACTGTATAATAATTACTTGTTACACGTTTTAATACTTTAGTTTCCCTTTCTAAAACTGAAACATTTTTATATTGTGGAAATAAGTCGTAATAAAGATAGGTATCTCTAAAAATTGGATTACTTACTGTTGGAAAGATAATAGTTTTATATTTTAAAGCCATTATTTCTGTAGCAGTTAATAAATCTTTTCCCATTAATGAAACTGTTTTATTAGCCCCTATTTTCATTACATCTGTACTTTTACTCATTGAATTAGTTTCTACTGTTTCACGCCCAAGTTTCTTTACTATCCTTTCAGCACAATCAACACTATTAGTTTTAAGATAACAAAGAGCAACGTTATCTATAATAATGTTTGCAACTTCTTTACCATAGACTTGTTCTAATTGAGCAAAAGATTGAATAAAAAATTGAAATCTCATTCCACGTGATCTTGCCACAGAAACCAAAGTTTCGATTGATGAAAGTGGTGGACAATTTGCAAATTCATCCAATAACCATTCGATCTTTACTGGTAATGTTCCTTTATTTTCTGGAATGTTAGCAAATTTAGTTAAATCCTTAGTTAACATACCGATTATAATTGTAACTAATTGAAAGTATGAACGATCTTCATCAGGAACAATTAAAAATAAAGCTGTAGGCTTTTTACCTAAAGAAGTAAATTGAAACTCACTAATGCCAGTTAAATTTTCAACATTTAAGTCATCAAATATTGCCATTTTCTCACCAAAGACAGCTGTTATTGATTTATATGTATTTTCAGCTGCTGAAAGAATAGAAATTAAATAATCTTTAGATAAACTACCATATTGACGATTATTAATATTTTTCTGCAAATAGTTTTGGTTTTCTTTTATTAATGATGAATTTTGAAACTTTTTAACACTTGAAATATTAATTTTATTTTCAGATATTAATCCAGCTTGATAATCTTCTAAAAAAATTCCTATAATACCAATAAATAATTGTTTAGCACTATTAATCCAAAACTTATCGTTTGTTTCCTTATCAACAAAAATTAAGTCTGCTAATGATATTACTAATCGATTTGACTCTGCTTGATATTTAGAACTTGAATTTTGATATTCTCGAATCATTAATATTAATTCTTCATTTGATTTTGAAGAAATATATTCTTTTAATGATATATTATTTTCTAAATTATTTTTTAAAATACCTTTTTCATACATTTTCTTATCTGATAACATTTCAATTATATTATTCTTGTTATTTTTTATAATATCAATTAAATAATCTTCTAAACTATACTTTTCTTTTATTTTTTCAATATATTTATCATCAAAAATATTATCTATTTTGATCTTATTTTTTTTAATAAAATGAGTAAAAAGAAAAAGCATTGTCTCATTAGCTTTACAATACTTTTTCCACTCGTCAATTATAGGCTGCATAATATTAATTCTATTAGATTTTGTTGGATTTCTAAAATCTATTGTTATTACATCATAACCGTTTTCAGCAAATACCTTACTTGTTGCTCTAAATATCTCACCTTTAGGATCTGTTACAACTACACTATGTTTTTCCTTAGCAGTTGCAAACATTAAACATTCTGGTATTACAACAGTAACACTTTTACCACTACCTGTTGACCCAATAAAAAGATAATGAGGACTTTTATTATCAAAATAAACATTTTGAAAATGTCCGTTTTTCTTTTCAAACCAAACCGGGAATCCTATACTGTTAATATCATTAATTTTTTCTTTTACAAAATTTTTTTCTATTTCCTTAATATCAGCAAATTTACTAGATCCATGTTCATTTTTATTTTCTAATTTTCTTTTACTTAATCTTGGCTCAATAAACAAAATAAAAATAATTGCAAATATTACTGATATTAAAATTAAAAATTCAATAGAAGTCATTGTGTTAAATTTTATGCTGTCCATTTATTATTAACTCCATGTTTTTTGTAATTAATATTTCTCATATTTCAATACCATCATTTTTATTTTCAACTTTTTCTAAAACTTTTACAACATCAAACTCTGAAAAATAAACAATTTCTGGATTATAATTTTCGCTTGCTTTCTTTGCATCCTCATAAAGTTCTTTATTTTTATACTTCTTATAATCTTCAGGTTTAAAACCTGTTGTTCCAAATGTATCAAAATCTTTAATTAATTCTTTGTTAATCATTTTTCCTTTATATCTATATCCTGTCTCATAATCATAATATTTATCTAAAACTTCAACCTCAATTAGTAATTGTACTAATTTATCCGTACTTTGTATTATAGTATGTTCTATCTTTCCATCAGGATATTCAATAGTAAGATTCATTCCATCTACTTCGTCTTTAAATCTTGAATTTCTAATTATTGTTGTTCCACCAACGTCATTATTAATAGAACAAGAAGATACTTCAACTTTATCCCCATTTTTTAATATATGTGAATCACTTTCTAATTCAGAATATTCTTTTACTAATTCTTTTATTTCAAATTGACTTATTAAATAATCAAACAATTCATTTTGATTTATTAATTCATCCTCTATATAACCCATAATTAAAAGAAATTGTAACTCATCATCTTCTTTACCTTCAAATACAGTACCAAATGTACCATCTCCACCAGTTCTTATAGCGCATGATGGTTGCCATTCTTCTTTTGAATCAATAATTTCTTTGGCTTTATCATTTATTCCTAAAGCAACACAAGCTGAATCCATACCAATTGTATAATTGTTTAATTTTATATTTTTAGAATAAATTAATGTATCATCCTTACCTATGTTACAAGTTTTATCTTCTTTTTTTAATAGTAAAGAAAATTCATTACAATTAACATCATAATTATCCTTTTCTACTCCCATTGGATGTATATCTAAATTAACTACCCAATTTTTTGCATTTACATTATTTTTTTCATATCTACACCAAATATTTTTTTCATACATTGGATCTGATATTACAATGTGATCTATATGATCTATTTTTCCTTTATAATTCATTTTCATAATCCCCCATCAATGTTTTTCCTAACAACCATTCTTGCACAGCTTTTTCTGTGTCAAATTCTTCTACCCAACAATTACCTGTTGAATTATCAATTCCTATAAACTTATTGCCTTCATTACAATATAGTTTATCTATATTAAGTGGTAATTTTTCTTTATTTGTCCAAGCTGAGATGTAGTTATCTGCAATATCTTTATCAACACAACTTAAAGTTCCATCTTTAAAATAAAATTCTTCTGATTTACTATCTCTACAATATACAGCTTCAGTACCATTTCTTATTATTTCGATTGAACTTAAATTATTATCTTCATACAATTTTCTAGCTACTTTCAAAGCACTTTCAAAATCAGAAAATACATAATCATAAGTACAGGAATATCCAGCATCTCTATCTCTATCAGTTTCCCATGCTTTAATAGTATAATTATCTATTATATAATCGTCTATTATCTTGTGGTTAACACGTACTTTTTTGTATCCACTTTTATCAAAGAACAAATTTGTTAGTGCTCCTGAATAAAATAAATCTTTTATTACATCTAATGATAAATTTGGATTTAAAAATATCTCATTCTCTTCTAATTTTTCATCTGGTAAATTAATTGATAAATCATCCCATAAATCACCATTTTCTTTTATTAACAAAAAAGCTGTTCTTTCATTATTAATGTAAACAGCTTTTTTTAAATATAAATCAACTCCCTTATAATTCATTACTGGTGTTACTTTTTTCATTTAAAATCTCAACTCCCCCTTTTCTTTTTTTATACCAAGCATTTTCATCAGTTACTTCATAATAATAAAAATTTTCATCACAATTTTCACATACATATTCATAATCAATTAAATCACTCACTTTTAATCTATTTCTGCAAAAAATACATTTACAATTTGTTTCTAAAATTTTCTCATTATTATTTTTTATTATTTTATATACTTTATCATACAATTTACTTAATGCACTTTTTGTATTATCTAAACTACTACCTAAATTATAATTTAACTCTAAATTTTCTGAATTCATTAAATCATCAATATTTTCATAAACTAATTTTATTTTTTTTAATAAACTATAATTATTCATTTTGCACCCCTACATTTTATAATCACTTTCTTTTTCTTCATATTCAGTATACATATCATTTTTTCGATCATTCATATTTAAAAGTTTATTTCCATCTAAATGTATATCAAAGTCATATTCAATATTAGATACTATTGTTGCTATAATGTAATCTTGTAATTCTTCTACCGATTCAATTTTCTCACTAGATTCTAAAAAATTACTTTTATAATCATTAAATATTTTAGTTAAATATTCTTTATTCATTTTACCACCTACATTTCTATTTCATCATTGTTTATTTTTTCTTCATGTTCTGTATATTTTTCTTTATTTTTAGATATATTATATACCTCAACAATACAACCTGTTTCAGCTATATATTTATTTTTGAAATTTACATTATAATTCAAATCTTCAAAATGATTTTTTGCTTCATGAACATTTTTAAAAAACTTATAAAAATTATTATCTTTGTGTACTGAAACATCATTACCATTTTTCCAATACATCATTTCTATATGATGACTATTATTGTTTGAATCATCTAATGACATAATATTCATTGTTTCTCTAACTTTAGTTTTATTTTCTCCAATATAAATATCAAAATCCTCTGTTATACAAGATTCAATTAACTTTCCCATATTAGAAACATCTTTAGATACTAAAGTATATCCACTTGCACCCCAATTCCAAGAAAATGGTTCTTGATTTTTTTTAAATATAGTACAAGTATGATCTTTTCCTTTTGTTAATCTCATCATTTCTTCATTTCCATCAAAATACCCAAGTTTAATTAATTCTAAATTTTTATTATCTTTTACTTTTAAAATTACACAATTTTCATTATTTTCAATTATATCAACTAAATAACACAATTTATTTTTCATTACATCACCTTTCCTTTTATTTATACCTCTGCCTGCATTTCTTTTTCTTCTAAAGTTTTTTCAATCGAATCTATATTATCAATAACATCTTTTAAACTGTCCCATGCTGTAATTTTAAAATCGTTTCCATTAACTATTAAATTATATTTTCCATCAGACCAATCATTAGTACATATACTATCTATATTAATATTTCTATTTTTTAATATTTCTCTATAATAATCAGTAAAACTAGAATTTGTATAACTATCTGCATCTGATCCAAAGCACTCAAACGGAATTTTTTCAGTAAAATCCACATCATAATTTTCTGATATATTTAATATTGGTTTTATTTTTTCTTCATAATATTTAATTGTGTTGTCAATAGATAAATAATCATCAAGTTTAATTGTGATAAATTTATCCTTATTTTCTTGTGCCTTAATATGAATTTCATCACAGTTTTTACTAACATTATCTTTTCCTAAATTGCTAAAATTTAGATCAACTAAAATAGAAGCATAACGTTGTTGTTCTGCTCCTTCACTACTATGATAACAAGTTGTATAAAATTTTTGTGCTTCTCGTTTTGTTTTAAATACATCTAAACTATCATAACTTACTGTATAAATATCACTATAGCTCATAATCTTTTTCTCCAAACTCTACATCAAATAAATTTTCAAGTTTATTTTCAAGATCAGAAATAGACATATTTTTATCAAACCAATCTATGTTTTCAATTTTGTTTTCCCAAGAATCATTAGAAGTTCTAGTACCATACTCAATTGTTGATTTTCCATCTATATAATGTAATTCTACGCAATTCACACCATTACATACCCTTGCTACTGTATACGATTCATTATCTAGCATAGATTTAACATCATCAACTAATACATCAAAATATCGTGGTTCTTTCCATTTTTCTTGATTATCTAATAAAAAATCAGGTGGTGTTATTCCACTTGATTTCATTGCATCCACTATATTACAATCTTGATCCATATATAAATCTCTTTCTATAGATAGTCCAAATGGTAATTTAATGTTTTCTAATTCAGATAATAAAACATAACCAAATTCTGCATTTTCATCATCACCTAAATGACAATAACCAAACATTTCATAATCACCATTTTCTAATTTATCTGCCTCTGTAATTAGCCAAGTTCCTACTCCTGTTGGATTAAAATATTTTACTATTACCTTTGCATCCTTTCCTAATCCATCTTGACTTCCAATAGGATATTTTTTAAATTTTTCTTTTAATTCTTCTGTTATTAATTTCATTTATAATATTTCCCCCTTTTTTATTATTAATTATAATTCCATATCATTTCCATAATCTAAACTGACTTCCCTATCATTTATAAATCTTGTTTCAAGATCACCATATCCTATAATTTTGAAATTATTATCATCTATTGTAATTATTTTTTCCAAACTGTATTTCTTTATTTCCTTCAATAAATTTTTTATATCATTTTCAGAATAAGTATCACTATAATAATTATTCCAGTCATCTTTTGATATATGACACATAGTTGATTCAGAGGAACAAACATCATCATAAATACTTTGCAATAATTTTGAACACTTTGAAATTTTTGGTAAGTTTGAATATGAATTAAAGTCATCATAAATTAGATTTTTAAAAGCATCCTTAACAAATTCTTCATTCATTTCTGAATTTTCATCACCAATAGAATATCTAAGACTAGATTCATCATAACTAGCAACTATATTTCCTACTTTATTACCATTTTGATATAAAATTGCATTACAACGTATATCATCATAATCAGTCTCCCATGTTTCTAATATTTCAACTTTTCTATTTAAACAATTTTCATTATACCAAGTTTCGTATTTTGCCCATTCTTTATTTTTAAATAATACATCATCTAACAAAACAATTTTGTATTTCTTTTTTAATTTATCTGCTCTATCATTCCATTCAATAGGTGGAAATTTCCATATTGTATTCATTTCTTTAAAATATTTATCAATATTATTTTGTGGACAAATATTTTCTAAATATTTTTCTATCATGTCATATTTTTTACAACCAATACTTTTTCTAATAGATTCAAAATCTTGAAATATACTCAAAATCAAATTTCTCCTTTCTTATAATTCTAAACTGTCTTTTTCTTTTGATAATATCTTCTTAAATATCTCATTTTCCATAAAATCGAATGCTTTAAACTCACTTGGTTCTATTCCGTCTGCATAATAATAGCTTAACGGAAAAAATTCCCAATCAGAATTATTATCAAACATATACTCATTAGTACATAAATCATAACTCATATATTCTTTACCTTCCGGAGATTCTAAATAACCGGATCCATCATCATATTTGTGCCAATTCCAACCTTCTCCTAATTTTTCAACAGGTACTATTATTTCCTCAAAATCATCATATTCATCTGACCCAATAAGTTCTTTGTCAACTTCATCACTTAAATTTGTATTTACTTCTTCCCAATTAATATAATTATTAATTACAGTTATAAAATCTAATACATCTTCTTTGTTTGTTAAATCTAAATTTTCAAATCTTTTTACTATATTTTTATCATTAATAATTCCACCATTACATGATACATAATCATCAACTTCTGGTGAAAACAATTCACAATTAACTAAAATATCGTTATCAATTATTTCAATACCTTGCAAATGTGGTTCTGTCATATCAATATTTCTATAATCCCAATCACCACATAAATTTTTAAATTCCTTTAACTTTTTATTTATACTACTCAATTTTTTATTCCTCCTTTTTAACAAATTTTACATATCAAAAAAGCAGACCTGTTTCAATCTGCTTAATAAATTGTAATTTATAATTCCTTTGTTATTATTTATTCAACATTTTTAAGTGATTCTATCATATTTATTTTTTTTAGATTATAATGTGTAACTATATTTACGATAATAGTAAAAAATATAGTCATCAAAGCAGATATAACATAACTTAATATATCAACGTGCCTAATAAACATTATATAATCTGGCTCACAAGTAGATATAATGAAATGACTTAAATATGACCCAAACAATAAACCTATAGCAATTCCAATAATAGTTAATAAAACATTTTCCCTCGTAATATATCTATCTACCTCATTATGATAAAACCCTAATACTTTTAAAGTTGCAATTTCCCTTTTTCTTTCACTAATATTGATATTCGATAAATTATATAAAACGACAAAGTCTAGTAATGCTGCAGCGATAATTAAAATTGCTACAATAGAATCAATAGAGCCTAGCATACTATTGATATTTTCTTTTATATCTTCATTATTTACAATAGAAGTTATTTCATTTTTACTAATATACTTTTCATCAAATTGATTGCTATCATGTTCATTTAAATTATCAAAATCTATTAGAAAAGAATTTATTTTATAATTTTTAAATGTATTTTCATAAGTATTTTTATTGATATATAAATACTGGTTAATATAGTTTTTTATAATATGTTCTACAATAAGTTCATATTTATTATTTTCATCATCAAATAGTATAAGTTTATCTCCTAGATCTATATTTAAAAGAGTTGCAGTCTTTTCGCTAATAATTACCGAATTGTCGCTAGGAATTAAATTTGTATTATCCTTATCTTTTACACTATCTAATGTTATTACATCTCTTAATTCTTCATTATTATTTGCAACAATCATTGTCACTTCCTCAGTATTACCTTTATATCCAACTGTGATATTATCAATGTTAGTTTCTACTATTTTACGAATAGATTTTTCGTTTTTTATTTCTTGTTTTACCACATCATAATTCGTATTTTCTTTTAACATCACAATTTTTTCATAATTAAAAATATGTTCAAACTGATAATTTGTAACATCTTTTAAGGAATCTTTCAACCCAAATCCTGCTAATATTAAAGCAGTACATCCGGCAATTCCAAATAGTGTTGTAATTACTCGGCTTTTATATCTAAATATGTTTCTAACGGTTATTTTATTAGAAAAATTTAATCTTTTCCAAATAAACGGAATATACTCTAAAAGTATTTTCTTACCACTCTTTGGAGATTTAGGTCGCATTAAATTAGCAGGTACATTTTTTAGATTCTTTATGCATATAAATATCGCTGTACCACAAATACAAAAAACACATATTAAAAGACCAATAAAATTAAAAAGATTATTTGATTCATATATAAATTTTGGTATAAAAAATAATTTTTTATAAATATTCCAAATAACATAAGGGATTAAAACAGACCCTATCAATATCCCTAAAATACCACCAGTAATGGTCGCCAATAGTGAAAATACAATATATTTAGATGTTATATGAAAATTATTAAAGCCTAATGACTTTAAAGTTCCATTTTCAGTTCGATCTTCTTCAATCATTCTCATCATAGAAATAAGACTAACTAAAATGGCTACACAAAAGAATATAATCGGAAATACATTACCTAATTTGTTTAGATTATCACTAGCAATCACAAGGTCTTTATAAGAATCATTATCATTTCTATCAAATATGTACCATTTTGGCTTAATAAAATTACTCTCATCTAACTGTATTCCATATTGATTTGCTTCTAATATTTTTTCACCATAAAGTTCGCTATACCTAACATCTTGTCTTTCTTCTTTCATATTCTCTACAGAATCAATTACTTTACTAATAGTATCCAAATACTCATCACTATTTGTTACCATTTTTTTTGCTTGTTTTACTGTAATATAGATATTGGTAAATGCTTCTTCTTTGACTACTTCTTCATTTGCATAAGCATAATAATTAACTTTGCCATTTCCAAGGGTAGTTGTAGGTCTTTCAGTTGAAAAATATATTGGACTAATAACTGTACCAACAATTTTCTTTTTCTCATTCATAATTGTAATGGTATCATTTATTTTTAAATTGTTTTCTTCTAAAAGCAATTTATCAACAACAATTTCACTATTGTTACTAGGAAGTTTTCCATCACTCAAATAAACTTTGTTAATATTATTATTAAGTCCTATAATTCTTAAAACAAACTCCTTATTATCAAGTTCTAAATAGGTATCTTTGGTGTAAGTTCCTATTACTTCTTTTACATCATTTATTTTTTTTAATTCTTCTATATCATTATTAGTTAATCCTAAATTAGAAATAATTTCGATATCATAAACATTATTTTCGTCATAATAATTGTCTAATGTTTTTAACATATCAGGTCCACAAGACTGAATCCCCGTAAAAAAACCTACTCCTAAAAAAGCCATACAAAACAAGGAAAGAAACCTTTTATTATTATCTTTTATTTTCTTAAAAATATGTTTTAATAGTTTATTTTTCATCTTACCACTCAACATCCTCCACTCTTTTAGGATTTTTGTTTATGATAATTTCATCTACGCCACCATTTTTAAACTTAATTATTTTATCAGCAATCAAAGAAATAGCAGCATTATGTGTTATAATGATTACTGTCATTTTTTCCTTTCGGCAAGTATCTTCTAATAGTTTTAAAATTTGTTTTCCAGTTTTATAATCTAAAGCACCTGTTGGCTCATCACATAAAAGTAATTTAGGATTTTTAGCGATTGCTCGCGCTATAGCGACTCTTTGTTGTTCTCCCCCAGATAATTGAGCAGGAAAATTGTCCTTTCTTTTTCCTAATCCCACCTTATTTAAAATAGTGATAGGATCTAAATAATCTTTGCATAATTGAACTGCAAGTTCCACATTTTCTAATACTGTCATATTTTGAATAAGATTATAAAATTGAAAGACAAAACCTATATCATTTCTTCTATATTTAATGAGTTCTTTTTCTTTTAACTTATCTATTCTAACTCCATCAACTATAACTTTACCACCAGTTAATGTATCCATTCCTCCTAAAATATTAAGACAAGTTGTTTTCCCTGCACCACTTGGACCTAATATACAAACTAATTCTCCTTTTTCAATTTCAAATGAAGTATCCTTTAATGCTTTTATTTCTACTTCTCCCATTTGATAAATTTTATCTACTTTTTTAAATTCTATATAAGCCATAATTACATCTCCAATCTATTTAACAAATTACTATTTGTTGTTTAGATTATTATATCATACATCATTGTTTTATAATTCATTTAATAATAATTTTGTTAATACTTTATAAAATACATATCAACAATCTTTGAATATTTTGCACCATATTTTTTGATTTAAAATAATTATAAATTTTTATCATAACTATTATCTGATAACATTTCATAGAATTTATTAGCTGCATCATCAGAATCTATTGATAATCTTCTTAAGGCATTAGACAATTTATCATAATTATTATATTTTCCATATATAAAATAATTTTCTAGTACCTTTAGTCTAAACTTCTTTTTATTTTTAAAATAATTTTGATTTATTTTATTTTTATAAATAATAATAGCTGTTTCATTAATAATATCTTCTAAAGATATTTTACTGGTTTTCTTATTGGCCTTTCCTTTTTTATAATCATAATTATATAACGCATGATTTACTATTGAATTTAGAATGTAATTATTTGATTTTTCTAATTTATCTATAATCATTTTATTATCAAAAGCATTTTCAAAGCCAACATTAGAGATGTTATTTCTTTTATCAATATCTAAAAATAAATCATTAAGTTTTTCTATTGCATTATTAACTTCAACTTTTGATAGTTTTAATTCATTTTTAGAATTAAATAACTTATCTTTTATTTCATTAGTTAAGATTCTTATTTCCTTACCAATTTCATTTTTAGGTAATGAACCATACTTAATATATTTTTTATTTGTGTCTCTTACCTGTGTTAACAAATAACCTAATCTAATAATATCTTCTTCCAAATATAAATCAGAAATATTCTTTAAAGTAAAATTTTTATCTTTAGGATTAAAGTAACTTTGTAAGTGTTCTAAATCTTGATTTATTTTTATTAAAGCAGGTTTATATAATTTACTTCTTTCAATAGATAATGAAACTTGTCTTTTTATAAAATTATTTTCATTCTCATTTAATTTTAATCTATGTCTATGACCTAGTTTATTATTTTTAAGTTTATAACATTTATTTTTTTCAATCCATGCTATATGAAAATGATAATTATTTTCTCTATCACAATGAAGAGATACAATCCACTCTAAATTTTTTTTTGGATCTTGATAGCCACAATATTTCAAAAATTTAGGCATTATTTTAGTTGCAACTTCTTTTTGTAAATCCTCAATAGCAATATTTTCATCAACATAATCTTGATATAAAGATAATACTGCAAGATTAACATTACTGTTTTCTAAATAGTTTCCCCAACTATTTTTCATATCTTCTACCATATCATCTTTAATAAATGTTCCATCTTTTAGCATAGCCATTTCTTCTCTACACATTTTGTTTCTTTCCATAACATCTTCTGATTTTTTGCTACCCATGTAATAATCAAACATTGATGTTTTTGATTTTTTTTCATCTCTACTATAATCATAAAAACCTAGAATATATTTTCTTATTTCTTTTCTATATTGATCCTTATTTTTACATTGAATATAGTACCACTCATCATTTTTATTTTTTTTATAAATTCTTAAATTATTAGATGGATTATTAACAGCATAATATGGATGATCGATAAAAACAACTTTAGAATCCATTATTATTTAAGTGATATAAGTTTATCAATCTTATTTAATATTTCTATTTGTTTATTTTTCATTTCTATATCTTCATCTAATTTAATTAAACCTAACTCTAGAAGTTCAACTAAAAAATCATTTACAAAACTATAATTAGTTTTTTTAAATTTTATAGAAATTATCTCATCAAGTTCAATTGGTAAACTAATACTTCTTCTTTTGAAATTTTTTGTCTTTCCCATTATATACTAATCCATAATTTTATTCAAGTAAAAATTATTATTTTCATAAAATCTAACTAAACCAACTTCAGTTTTTACATCTTGATCAACTGGAAATTGCATATTAGCATAAAACTGTTCTAATAATTTTTTTTGAATATTCTCTCTATAAAGTATTCTATTTAATTTATTATTTATATCTAATAATAGACCTTCGATTGTATCTAACTTAGAAACTTCCTTTATACATTTTCTAATCGCATCTGATTTGCTTTTAATATTTTTTTGTTTCATATAATTATTTAATAATACTAAATCATCCTCATATAAATTAACACTAAATTTCATAATCTAAAATCCCCCTTTTAATAAAATAGTTAAAATTTTAAATTAAACAGGATATGGAAATGCACCACGAAATTGAAAAACTCTTATAAAATAAGACTTTTTCAATCTCTTTGTTGCACCAACAACCATTTTCGCACTTGCGAAAATAACCCTTTTATTAATTTTAGGGTTCAAAATTAAATAATAATTGTATTTTTTCTTTATTTTATATATCTTTTTAAAGAACCTCTTTTGAACCTATTAACTATTTTCTTCATTTTTTCTATATTCTAACTCATTACCAATTTCTTCAGTAGATTCATCAATTTCAAGTAATTCTTTTTGATATTCCTTATTTAATCTTTTAACTTCTGCTATAACTAATTTTAATTTTTTTTCACGATTTAATCCATTGATAATCTTTTTTTCATCATAATTTCTTATACTTTGTTCACTATCATAATCATAAAAAACATAATTGAATTTTCCTATCTTATTATCATATATAAGAGATATATTTTTAGCTGTATTCTTAAAATCTAAATTAGAAAATTTTATTTTTTCTATATTAGAATTATCAAAATAATAAATATCAAATTCTACTCCATAATGTTGTTTAATTAATTCTAATTTTTGTTTATATTTTAATTTTGCTTTATCTTTTTCAATAATCTTTTTCTTAATAATTTCTTCATTGATTTCTTTATTCATAGCTCTAAATCATTCTCCTTTTCCTTAATATTTTTATCAATTATAATCTTAAAATTATCATTAAAATAATTATAATTTCTGATTAAATATTCTTTATTTTTTATTAATGCTTCATTTAAGTCTTTTACATCTATACTTGCAATTATTGAAGTAGAAAAGGAATTAACTTTTATCTTTGTTAATTCCTCTTTTACTATATCCTGATACATTTTCCCAAACTTATCATTATCAAATGCTAATACTAAATTACCTTTAAAATTATTTTTTTCTAATACGTTTATTAACCTTTTATAATTTGGAAGTCCATTAAGTGCAATAGTTTTTACATCCGGATCTATAGTTTCTAATGACAAAGAATCTATAATACTTTCTGTAACATATATAAGTGTTTTATTACTAGAATTATTTAATAATTTTTCATTCCATAAATAGCTTGTACCTTTAGATTTTATTTTTTCGTTACCATTAACACTTCTTGCAAAATAACAATTTTTATTAATTGGAAACACTACCATATCTCTTTTATCATCATATCCAACATTATATTTTTTTAATAGTTCTGGATTTATTTTTCTATTGTTTAAATAATCTGTCTTTCCTATATTTTCTATACATCTTTTGAAATAATTAGTAAAATCTATAACACTATTTTCTGATTCCATAACATCATATTTTTTAAATACTATATTAGAAACATTTGGATAAAGTTTATCAATTATTTCTAATTTTTCTTTAAATGATTCTACTCCATAATCTATTCCAATTAAATCAAATATATCATACCTAACACCACAAGAAAAACATTTACATACATTATATTTTTTAGAATAACTCATACTTGGATGATTATCTTCATGACTAGGATTTAAACAAGTAAAAGGTTTATTGATATTTATATTATGCTTACTTACTAAATAATCTGATAAAAATAATTTGAATTTATCTATATCACTTCTATCATTTATAGACATTTTTCCTCCTCTTTGTTTTTATTTAAGTAATTATTACCTTCATAAATTGTTCTTTTTCCATAAGTAATTTTTATAATATCAGAAAAATAAAAATCAGCTGATCGCCCAAAATTTTCTTCAAATTCTTCTCTATCTTTAAGTTTAATTATATTATATCCTGATAAATAACTTGACGAATAATCTTTAAGATATGTAGCATCATATATAAATGTTTGTTCTTTATTATCTTTAAAAATAGTTAAATTTACTGTTTTACAATTATTATCATTTATACAATTAACAATATCTCTTATTTTATAAAAAATATGATTTTTATCTTGTTCTATTTCTTTTAATTTTTGCCTTTTAGATTCACTTTCAATCATATCATTTAATATATCCTCAGCATTATCTATGATGAAATCTCTAGACACTTCTTCTATAAACTCATTTTTATCAGTTAAATAGTCTAAAATTTCTTGTGGTTTCCTAGAACTATAATTTATAATTTGATCTTTCATACTACAAGAAGTTTCTCCATTCATAAATTCATTAATTACATCTTTGTCAGTCAATTCTAATAAATCAAAATTATTAATATCAAATGATTCTTTTTTGCCATCTTGAATTAGCTCATAAATTCTATTATTTATATCATTACTAATTAAATTATATAAATCTTGTTTATCTTCAAATTTATCACTTTTATAATTCCAATTTAAAATATGCCAACGAATTGAATAATCTAGATCATATACTTTATCCTTTTCTTTATCATAGAATCCTGCATATTTAAAAGGAGAATTTAAGTCAAAAAATTCTCCTGAATAACTATCTAAACTATATAAAATGTCGATTTTACTATTATATGGTATTTTATTTATCATAACTTTTGATTTTTCACCATAATTAAATACTCCTATTGCATTATTACCTTTCAAATAATTATTAAAATCTTCTTCCAATATTTTAACTCCTTTCTACTAATTAAATCTATCAACAATATCTTTCATAATTAAAATTTTAATATCTAAAATATGTTTATCTATTTCATAATTTAAAGTTGCTTTTTTCTTTTCTAACTTTAAAATTTCTTTTTTTATAGAAGATAATGTATCTTCTATTTTTTTTGTTTTTTTGCTCATATATTTCTATCTTACTTTGAAGCTCTTGCATATTACTAATTACTTTATCAAAGTTCATAATCCTCATTCCTTTCTAAATTATCAGGTTCAGTATGTAAATCATTTTCATATAATATTTCTTCGTGAATTAAGCGAAAAATAGAATCTTCAAATCTATAAGATAAATTGTCTAATAATTTTTTATCATAATTATAAAATATTTTATCATCACCTATATTTGTATCTACCCAGTCAAGTTCTTCTGCAACTAATAAATATTTAGCAATATCTCTAATTGATAATTCTTCCAACTTTTTAACTTTTAATTCATTATATATATTTTCAAAATCATTAAAGCTATTACTCATAATTCTAAATCTCCTTTGCTCATTTTCTTAGAATAATACTCTTGAATTTCTTCACGCCAATCTATCTCATAAATATATGCTTGTGTAGTTTGCCAATCAACAGTATCAAATACATTACTAGCAATTTGATTTATTAATTCATCATCAAAATTAGCTGCTTCTATGGTATGAACTATACCATCTTTATCATACTCATAAAAATATTCATTAAATTCAAGTTCAGATTTTACTTCATCTTTAATAGAATTAGCAGTAGCTATTCCACCTTCTTTAATCAATCTTTCTTTATTTTCATTTACATAATCAACAAATAAAGGCTCTTTCTCAAAATCACACTCTGCTATATAGCAAACTTCATCTTTTTTATTATTAAAATTATTATAATTTTTATAGCAATATCCATTTAAAGTTCCACCGGCTACATACATTAATTTAGTGTCAAATTTTGATTTTGGATCCATTACTCTAACAATTTTTCCTATATCAGCATTATCAATTTCTTCAAACTCATTTTTATATAAATAACTCATATTTCTACATCAACCCCTTTTTGTTTAAACACTTTCTCTTGTAATTTAGCATTACTAGCAAAAGATGGTGTATAAAAAGTATCATATACTTCACCCGTTAAAGTATCTTTATGATTTACAATAGCACTCGCACCTGTTAAAGATAACTGTATATATGTCATACAAGAACATAAAAGATCAACATCATCACCAACTAATAATATATCATTTGAATTTACCCCACGATCTAAAAGAGTTAAATATGAAGAATAAAGTAATCTTCCACTCCCACAAGCTGGATCTGATATACTAATAAAACCTTGATTTTTTAATTCCTTTTCTGTATCATCCTTATCGAGTGTAATTTCTGACATAAGATTACATACATTAAGTGGTGTGAAAAATTGTCCAAAATTTCCATTACTAAGTTTTAATTCTTCATAAACTTCACCTAATATATCACTCCCCCTTTTATTACTATAATTATTAAATAAATGTGCTAATATACTCGCAAATTGTGTTACTCCTTGATTACCATAAGATTTAATAATTCTATTAAACCTATCTTCTCTTTCTTGACTAAAATTTGAAGCATTTGCAAGAGCATAAGCACAACAAATAACTACATCACTAAAAACTGAATGTGTATTTTTATTATTACTTAAATTATGAATTGTATCTAATATATATTTCTTATCATCAATTTCTTTCATAACTCAAGCTCCATTTCTGAACTATAAAGATTACTATTAATCCATTTAATTGTTTCTGTATTAAGTTCATCTTCTTTTAAAACGTGAATTCCATCTTTGATAATTTTATTTGAATCAATTTTTAAAAATGATTGATCTGGTTCTTCCCAATAGGAAGAATAGTCATCAATTATATCACCAAAATCAAAACTAATAAATCCATTTTCTGTAGCTTCTTTTATAGAACTAAATTTATAATTTTTTACTAAATTTTGATAAATATATTTCCATACTTCTTCTGGTAAATCAACATCAACACTCTTTATATAACCATAAGTATTTATAACACCTTCATTTACATATTTTTCTATTTCTTTAATTGTTTTATCTTTATTAAAATTAATACCATAATTTTCGCAATTAAATCCATTACATAAATCAGATTTACAACAATTACTATTATAATTCCAAACATCATGTAGACTATCTAAGTTGTTTTTATCAAATGTTGTCCCTACATTAAAAAAATAACATTTTTTTATCATATCAAAAATCAAACCCCAATTCTTGATTTTTTAGTTTTTCTTTTATATCTTCATAAAGGTTATATGATGTTTCTTCAAAGCCAAACCATGCTAACAAGTTTTTATTTTTATAATCTAAAATGAGTGGATCTTCCTTATCAAATTTATCGCCGAATAATTCTTCTACTGAACAACCAGTTCCTTGAGTTAAATCTGATAACATATTGTTAATCTCTTCTTTATAATTATCAAAAAATTTATTTGTATCATCATAATATATTAATTCATTTATCATTCCAGATACACACCCGTATTTTTGTAAATCTTCCATACTAGCTAATAAGTTTTCTGCAGAATCATAATTATTACTTTCATCTATATAATAATCAATAACATGATTAGTAAGTTTATTATCCCCTTTTAAATCTTCTAAAATATCTTTAGTCATTTTTCAACCTCTTTTTTTCATCAACAATATAAAAAAATACTGATGTATCAAGTACATCACAAATATTTAACATTTCATAAAAATCAGGTTCTAATATTTTACCATTTTCAATATCAGCAATAGTTTCTCTATCTACATGTGAAAGTTTTTGTAAACGTCCTCTAGACATTCCCCAAGATAATCTTTCTTCTTTAATCATTTTTCCAAAATTTTTGACCCATATCATTTTTCTACCCCCTTTTTTATAAATTTAAAAGGGAAACTTTTTTAGTTTCCCTCATAATTAGTAAAATCTATATAAGATATAGCATCTAATAATTTTCCATCTGGATCTTTTAAACCAAGATGTAAATGTGGACCTGTTGATGTTCCTGTTGTAGATGTTCTACCAAGTAAATCTCCTTTTCTAACAAGTGATCCTTTTCTAAGTTGAAATGGTTGACTATTATATTGAAGATGCCAATACATAGCTGTAAATCCATTACTACAAGTAACCATCATATAATTACCTGTTGAATTACCAGATTGTTTAAATGGTAAATCATTTGCTTGTGTATTGGTTATATTAGACACAGTACCATCACAAATACTATAAAAGTTAGTACCAGTTGGAACTGCTAAATCCCATCCAGAATGGAAATTTGTACTTGCTTGTGCCTCTTCTGAAATATTACCTAAATCAACTTGTCTATGTTCAAATGCAATAGATGTAACTGTAAAGTTAACTTTCAATGGAAAAGAAAATGGCAAAGGATAATAAATCTCATCATAATCATCACTTTGAGTTATATCAACATCATTTACAATACACAAATTAATTACATCTATTGCTACCCCATCTGCATTTAAACCATTTTCTATTGTAAAACTTGGAATAGAAGTATCAGAATTTATTTTTTTACAAATGGTTTTAATTGGTATCATTTGTTTTTCTTCTAAGTTTAAATTATCTAAATATGCTTTTTCCCATACCTCATAACTTAATGTAGATGTATCTAACACATTATTTGTTCTTTGAAGATAAAATACTAATCTTTCTAATGATACATAACCTTTTGCTATTAGATATTTATTTAATATTGATCTATATCTTTCTGCATATAATTGACTATTAATTACAACTGAGTTAGCCCTCATTTGATTAACTTGTTCGTTAACATAAGATTCACCAACTTTATATCCACATACAGCTATGACAACAATTAATATAAGAGCAATTAGAAAACCAACTGAAAAAGTAATTAAAGATATTTTAATTTTTAATAATTTACCCATTAATCCTCATTAGGTGATTCATCTGTTTCACCCATATAATATAATTGTAAAGGTGTAGCAAAAACATTAATTCTAAGTCTATTTTTATTTGTTATATTAATTAAAAATTGACCTTGCCCACACTTACTTAAAAAACTTTTTTGAGTTTCTGTAAGTGGTGTATTAGCATATATTTTTTCTATTGCTTGAACATCATTATCTTTTAACATACCTGTAATCTGATACTGACAATTTCCAAATAAACTTGACGCATGTCTTAAAACTCCAGCACTACTTGTTAAATCTGATGGTTGTTGTGTTGCAACAACTATACCAGCATTATATTTTCTTAATCTTCTTGCCATCTGTCCAAAATATTTTAATAATGTAGGATTATCTTCATCTATAAAATAATGAAATTCATCAACTACAATTAACATATTTTGTTTTTTATTTTTCTTATCATTTTTCTTTTTATTATCAACAATCTCATTACTTAAATATGTAAGTAAATTAATCATTTGAGTGTTTATTAATCTACGAGAAGAATTGAATAATAATTCCTGTAAATTAAAAACGACTAGATTATTACTTAAATCAATAGTCGTTATACCATTATACAAGTTTCCATCTTGTCCTGTAACCATTCTTTTTAATAGAACTTCTATGTTAACTAAAATTCTTTCTAATTCTTTTGTTTTAGTATTTTTTTGCTGCTCTAAAAGAAAAGCATATAAATCACTAAAAATTGGATAATCTTTAGCTGTCATATTTTCAAATTCTTCAAGAGTAGTTTTTTTAGTAATACCTCTTGAATTATAAAATTTTTCTACTATATCAAGAAGAACTACAAGTTCTTTTTCTGATATATCTTCAAAAGCAGTTATAAAAAAATTTTCTAAAAATCCTAAATGTTTACCCAGAATAGAAGTTTCAGTATCATCATCCGTCGAAACATATCTAATCTGTAAAGGATTTATTAAACTTTTACTAGATAAATCTATGTACTCTCCACCACATCTATTAGTTAGTTTTTCAAGTTCATTTTCTATATCAAATAAAAATAATTTTGTTCCTCTAGCAAATTCATTTGTTATAAGTAATTTTAATAGAAAACTCTTACCACTACCAGTTGTACCAATTACACTCATATTATGACCTGTTCTATTTTTTGTCAACTTAAATTGATCGAAGAAAGTTGGTAATCCATAATTACAATCCTCACCTATTAACCAACCTGTAGAATCATTATGATAATTTTCTGTAAAAAAGAAAGCACTCGCTAGAGTAAGTGTAGGTAAAAACATTGCATAATCAGGTAGTCCCTTATCAGTTAACTCAAATCCTTGCCATGCAGACATTTGTCTTAGAGTCGGAACATCAACTTTTACTTGATATAGTTCAGCATTTGTTTTAATTTCCTTTAATATTTCTTCTCTTTGTTTTTTCGTCCCACTTATAGCTAAAATAATTGAAACTTCTTTTACTTTTTCATCATTTGACGATATTTGTTCAATAAGCATTTTATAATTATTCATTAATGATTGCATTTCTGTAACATCACTTAAATTTTTTGATGAATTATAGTCAGCTAAAACAGCCTTAAAACTACTATTTAAAACATTCAATAACTTAGATTGTTCAATAGTATCTTTAATAGTTACACTTGCTTTAACATTTGGTAAATTTATTATTCTATCTAAAAAACCATGCTCAATAAAAAGTGGATAATTTTTAATACTTACCATTTGTATTTCTTGATTATCAACTTTTAAACATGAAGGAGTTTCTGAAATTTTTAATGGTGATAATAAATCCATAAAATCATAATAAATTATTTGATCCAAATTAGTATTAGAATAATATAAGTTTGCTAAAACTTTAATTAACCATTTTTTATTATCTATTAGTTCTATATCTAATTTTGGTATTATAGTATCACAAGTCCTTTCAAAATCTTCTTTTGCTTTTTCCAATGCTTCTTTATTCTTACAAATGATAACAAAATAATAAGAAGAAGCAGATGTCATATTTTCATTTTCTATCATTTCTATAAAATTACGATTATTAACTAAAATATCATTTCTAATTTTATTATTCCTATTTTCATCTATTAAATTTTCGTAATTTTCTTTATTAATATTAAGATTAATTTTTTCATCAAATTTATATGCTTTAATTGTAAATGGTAATCTATATAATTTTGACAATGAATAAAAAAATAACTTTTGTTCATTTTCATTCGTTAAAGAAAGATCAATAGGACTAACTTTATAAAATAATGCAACTTGATTAGTTTTTAATTTTATAAGTCCACTATCTGTAATTTCATTAACATTACTAAATATTTGAGAATTTTGAATTTTTTTCTTAATAATTTCTTTACTAAGATATTCATTTTTTCTTTTATTTTTTAAGCTTAAAACATTGTTTTCTTCTTTCTTTTTTCTTTTTTCTTCTAACCATTGTTTTCTTTCTTCCCTAGTTTTTATTTTCAATAATTAACCCCCTTTACTTGTAAAAATAATAATTCTTATGTTTAAACAAATATTTAACAAATAATATATAAAGTTTATACATTCGATTACATTTACTAAAATCCATAGGAACTAATGATAAAGCACCAAATGAAATAATCAAGATAGCTAAAGTATAAATCTTTAATAAAAATAATATTGTAAAAATTAAGATAAAAATTCCACCAATAATTAAATCTTCAAATTCTAAATTAAATAATCCTAGATTCCTTTTAATTGATTTTAAAGTTATATACATATTATCTATTCCTTTCTTTAAATTCTATCTGATTCATTTCCATAATCTATTATATTTGGTCTTGAATGATACCTACCACTATGTGGGTTTCCAATATTTCTAACACTATTGAAAGCACCACCAAAACCATCTTTAATATTATTAATACCTTGTTTTGCTAAAGATACTCCTCCTCTAACATAATCAACATTATATCTATCATTTGAAAAATCCCATTTACTTGCAGCATCCTTAACTTTTCCTTCACCTTTCGATTCTAACATTCTACCATAAGCTCGTGCAATTGGATTACTACTCTGCTGTAAATTAGCTCCTTTCATCATTTGACCTAATCCTTTGCCAGCTTTTTCGCTCATTCGTTTAGAAACACCAGCTTTCATTTTAGGATTTACACTAGCAATACCATGATACATTCCCTTTGCAGTTTGCATACCACCTTTTGCGAGTTGAGATATTCCTTTACCAGCTTTAAAAGAACCTTTAGCAATACTTCCAAGTGCAGCGACACTACCAATTCCAGTTCCAACTGCAGAAGCAATTCCTCCACCTAGTCCTCTCATAGCCATCATCATATCTCTACCACTATTAGCAGAAACATTATCACCTATAAATCTATTTAAAGATGTACAGCCAGTCATCAACATCATAGCACAGCCCAAATATAATACCGATTGTGCAACTACTTTAGTAAAATAATTTAGTTTATTTATGTCTGCACTATTTTGAATAGCATTAAACATAATTGAAGTTAAACCAACCAAAAGCATTATTGCACCTGCCTGTAATACCAATGATGCAAGTTGTTGGTAAAGAGCTGAACGTTGTTCTTTTCTACCAACACTAGTTGCAATAACAATTGGTGATATAACCATTAAAAAAGCAAGTTCCAGTTGCCTTCGACCTAACATTAAAACAGAAAATCCCACTGCAAATAAAAATATTGCACCAATTACAATTCCAAATAAGAAATTATAATTGAAAGCATAATCTTCACTATCATTCCAAATACCCGGTTTATATATTTGACATCTAAAACCAAAAGCACCACTATCCGAAACAGCGCTAGCTGTTATAGTATCATTTCTAATTAACCCTTCAAAATCTTTCATAGTGTTCGCTGTATTTGCATTAGAATATCCATTTAATTTTTCTTTTAAATTTTTAACATTTTTGGCATCTACTGAATCTCCACCAGATACCTTATAACAAGATTCATTTATAGATAAATATGAAGTTTTCATTTTATCTCCTATTGTAGAATTATTTGAATTAAAATTATTATAAATAGCATTTGATAAATTTATTCCTAAATTAATTGTGGTATTAAATATAAGATATACAGAAAATATTAAGAAACCGCATTTTACTATTTCTTTAACTAATTCAAAAAGTGGTTGTTCATTACTATCTGCATCTAAAATACGAAATGTTAATTTCCATACAGAAAATAAAAATAAAAGTGCAAATGCTAATATAAAAAAGGCATTAAAAATTTTGGTAAATGGAGAATTATTAACATTTTTTAACATTTGTATAAAATTTAAACCATTGATACTATGTGCTACATCATATAGAACATCTATAGTTTTAAATAAGATGTTAACAATTCCCATTCCAAGGCCTCTTAATATATCAAGCACACTATATTTAATATCACTCGCAATACTCAAAGTATAAATCATAATTTATCCTTATTTCAATGTATCAATAACAAAGTTGATAATTGATGGCACTAAAATTAAAAGTGCAACTCCACCCAAAGTATATAATATAGTTTTCTTTCTTCTTTGTTTTGTTTCATCATCACCAATAATAAATTGAATTACAAAAACTACTAATGCTATAAAGGAAACAATAATACCAAAAATCTGTATTTTTGTTGCCAAATTTTTAATTATAGTTCCAAGTGAATCTATTGTTATATTTCCACCTTCAATTTTATCAACTGCATATACTGATTTTACATTACCAATTATGCTAAATAAAAAAGTTAATGTAGCTACTAATTTTATATTTATTTTATCTTTCAATTCTCTTAATTTTTTCTTCAATACATTTTCCCCCTTTTTTCTAACAAGTATTATCTAGTAATTTCTTTTATATCTATTTCTTTACAATAATTTAAAATTAATCTTAAATTATCTTTAATTAACTCATCCGATTCCGTTTCATATTTTTCTTTTAAATCTTCTATTAAACCTTTATTATTTTTATCAAATAAATAAACTCCATCATATAAATTACATCCAGTATTATGATCAACTATTAGATAACATATCCCATCTTGTTCTCCATCTTTATTTGTTCTTACTTCTTGATCTTGTTCTTTTGTAAGTTTATCTAAAGTTTCTAAAGAATATTTTGTTGATGGAATATTTACATCACTTGTTCTTAAAACTACTGCTACAATATCCAAATTCACTTCTTCCACCTCTCTATCAAACTTAAATTTAAGTTTTTTTGCTTCTTCTTCATTAAGACTAATGTATTCTTTTTTTGTCATGTTTGAACAAATTGATGAAAAAACAGATATTTTATCCATATCTGTTTTCATATATACATCAATTTTCCCATTTTCGTTATTACCATAAAATCGAAATTCAAAATTATACATATTATATAATTTTAATAATTCCTCTAAACTATATATTTTGTCAGTATCTATCATATTATTTTTCCATTTCAATTTCTTTTTCATCAGAAATTTCATTATCAATCTTATTAATGTTTTCTATACTTTGGTATTTAGTAACAACAGGATTAAAAGTATGAATTTTTTTACCATCTTCTAATTCAATTACTTTATCATTAAAAGTACCTTCTAAGACTACATGTGAGCCCTTTTTACTATAATTTTTAATATTTTCCGCATCCTTATTCCATAAAGAATAATTTAAAAAATCTGTTATCTTTTTTCCTTCTTTATCTTTATATTCTCTATCAACAGCTAATGTTATATTTGCTACTTTATTACCATTTTCAGTTTCTTTTATTTCTGGATCTCTAACTAATCTTCCCATAACACAAAATTTATTTATACTACTCATTTTTTATTCCCCCTTTTTTTATTTATAGTAATAACAATCTATATAAAAACCCCTGATTTATTCTTTTATTTATTTTATATTTCTTTTTTCTTCTTCTCTACTACATTTTGAAGAAATTTTACAACAACTATATAAAAAAATTATTAATATAGTTATTAAAATTACACTTATTAATATTATCATAATAATTTCTCCATTCTTGATAAAAACTATTTTTTCTTCTTTTTACTTGAAATAACAATTAATGATGCACCTGCTAGAACAATAACACCAGCAATTATATTTGTATAACTATCTGATAATGTATTAGGTACTTCAATTTCTTTTATTTCATTTACTAATGTTTTTTGTATAATTTCACCATCACTGTTTACATCAAAATATACTTTTTCATCTGATAATATATATCCATCTATTGTTTCTATTTCTTGAAAATAATATGATCCATATTCTAACTCTACTTCAATATCACCATTTTCATCTGTGATACCACTATATATTAAATTATTATCTAAATCATAAATTCCTATTTTTACTCCTTGCAATGGATTGCCATTTTCATCAACTTTATGAATTTTGATAGTTGATTTTATTTTTTCGTTAGTCATTTCTGCCTTAACTATTTCACCATTTTCTTTTATTTCAAAAATAACTTCTTCATCACTTAATCTATAACCTGTAGCAGCATCAGTTTCTACAATTACAAATTTTCCTACAAACAAATCAGAAATTTTTATATTTCCATTTTCATCTGTAATTCCTGTAAATACTAATTTTCTATTATTATCTTTATCAATATAATAAATTTCTACTTTAGTATTAGGTATTTCTTTTCCAGTTGTAAGATCAGTTTTTTTGAAATCTAAAGTTCCTTTTTTGTATTGATTATCAAATTCAAACTTTTGAATTATTGTTTCTGTATATTGATCTTGATATTTTAATTCAAATAAATATTCTTTTTTATCTAACACTAAGTTTTCATTTGTTTTCTTTTCTGAAAGTATATATTTTCCTAGTGGTAAATTATCTAAACTTGCAATACCATTTTCATCTGTTTTAATAACTGCTACTACATCACCTTTTTTATAATATTGTTTACCACCTATTATAATATCTTCTGCAGCTTTAATTTCAAATTCTGTATTGGCAAGTGGCATTTTTTCATATTTATAATATCCATCTTTAATTACTAAAGTTTCACCATTTTTCTTAATTTCTACTTTTCCTTTTACTTGTTTATTTTCAAATTGAACTTCAAAAATAACCCCCAATTCATTATCAGTATTAAAATCAGAATTTTCATCAATCACAAATTCTTTAGATTCTTTATTCCATAAATAACCATCAAGTTTTTGATCTATTTCTTCTAATCTATATCTACCAGTTTTTAACTCAAATGGTGAATAAAACATTCCATTTTCATCAGTTTCATATTCACATATAGTTTTAGCATTTGGATAAGCTATAGTTTGACAAACATATTCATTTCTATCAATATCAAAAATTTTAAATTTTATTTTACTTCTTGCTATTACTTTTTTTGTTTCTGCATCTATTTTTACAACTTTTAATCTAGCTTTTATAGGAGCATTAGTAAAAGATAATTTTATAACTTCTGGTGAATTTTCATCAATAGTTACCTCAAAATCATCTACTTTTTCATGGCCTTTTGAAGTTGTAATTTGTTTACCAGTATATGTACCATAAGGTAAATTCAATATTGCATAACCATCTTTATCAGTTTTAACACTTGCTACTTCTTTACCCCTTTTATCATAAAATTTAAAAATAATATTTTCTTCTGGATTTAATTTTCCAGTTTCTCCATTTGCATAATATTTTCTAATTATAATTTGTTTTCTTATTACTTGTTCGTAAACTGTTACATTTGGATATAAATCATTTTCACTTATTTCAAAAGAATATTCAGTTTTATCAAGTTCGTAACCTTTAGATGCCAACAATTCACGAATTGTATATTTACCTAAGTATGGTAAATTACCACTTTGAACTGTACCATCTGCATTTGTAATTAAAGTTTCTATTTGATTTCCATTACTATCAAATATACCATATTTAGCACCTTCTAATGTTGCATCTCCACTTGCAGTAGAACTACCACTATCTCTGTCTAATTTATGAATTGTAACTTTACCACCTATAATTTTAATGTTTATTAATGAGGTAACTGGATCAAGATTACCAACTCTAAATACGTTTTGAGATCCATCAGTATAGTAAAGAACAGGATCACTATCATATAAATTAGAATGTTTTGTAAAAGTTATTGATCCATTTCCAATAGAATTTGCTTTAATTGATAAAGTATTACCAGATTTACTAACACTTAAATTATTAGAACTACTAATATCATATTTAGATAAAACTCCATTATTATCATTCAAATTAAGTATACTATCAATAGTCATTGTATGATTTCCTAAATCAAATGAAGGAGTTGTTTTATGATTAGCTACTAAACTTTCTAGTTCAGCAATTTCATTTACAAAAAGACTATCATTTCTTGTTCCATTTAATGTATTAGTAAAATATATGTCTGCATTTGGTTCTACTGTTCTCCAAATTAAAACTTGTGATATAACATACCATTTTTTTTCAGAATGGTTATATCCATCTTGATTATAACCATATCCATAATATGCTAATAAAGAAGCCCTTTTCCATTGTTCCTTACTAAGACCAAGTATAGTTTCATAATCTTGTCTAGTAACATTATATACATAATTATTATTTATGTCTGCAAAAGGTTGAAGGCAATAAACAAACTTATTATCTTCACTTCTTCTAATAAAACGTGCTTGCTGATATTTACCAGTACCATCACTTCTTACTTTTTTAATATATATATTATCAATGTGTTCACTAGGCCAAATAGCTTGCCCAGTATATTTTTCAGCATGAACGTTATTATTTCCAACAAAAAAGACACCAACTAAAAAAAGTAGTGCCATTGTTGCATACGTTTTAAATTTCATATTTTCATCCTTTCTTTTAATCATTAAAAAAAGCCTATAAAGGCTATTCTAAATCCAACATTACTCCTAAACTTCTTCCGGAATAACTGTTTACTCCATAACACCAATAACTTGTATAATCTTGATATGATTCACCAGTTTCTGGATTAATTTTAACTTTTATAGCTTCCTTACCACTTGCATCACAACTTTCAAAATCAGAATGAGTAACTTTTTGCCACTTTAACATTGGACTATTATAGTAATCATATTCTGATATACCAAGTTGTTCCCACGCCGTAGGTTGTTTAGGAACTTCTTGAGCAGGAGCTGTGGTTGTTGTATCCTTTTTCTCTATATTATTTGAATTTGTTGTTGAAGAACTAGAAGTTGTTGAATTATTTTTTGAAGTAGAATTATTATTTGAAGTAGTCGGATTACTATTTTCTTTTTTAGTTTCTTTTGATGTAGTTTTATCATCATTACTATCTTTTGATTCTACTTCCTTTGTTGATGTTTGATTCTTTTCTACATTTTTATTTGTTTCTTCAATTTGAACATCAACTTTATCACTTTCTTCTTTCTTTTTTTCTTCTTTTTCCATGACATTTGAATTTGCATTTTTATCATTTGCTTTTAAATTTTCTCTTGCATAAAGAATAATACCAATACTACATAAAAGTAGTACCATAACAGATAAGATTACAAGAAGTTTTCTTTTTTTATTTTTCATAAAGAACACCTCCATTAATGTTTGATTACATTATACCGTATTTTTAAAATCTTGTCAGCACTATTCTATGTTTAACATTGAAACTTCTTGAATTGGTGTTACATAAATTCCTAATTCTGAATGAATATCATTAATAGTATTGTATGTTAGATTTGCATATTTTGTTAATTTTTGATACCTTTGAACTGAATTATCCAAATAAACTAGAGTTCTTAAATATTCAGATCTATTCATTTCTAATTTTTCACAACGACCATCAATAGATTCAAGTAAATCTTCGGGTATATAAACTCTTATTTCTCTCATTTTAAACCTCCTTTTATTTCATAAAAAAACAACTAGTCGAATACACTAATTGCCTTAAATACGATACTGTCCATATTTCTTACTAAACTAAATCTTAAAGCTACCTTAATATAGCAACTTTTTTTAATAATGAGATAGGTTTTATATGATTTACATATTCTATCCATTATTTCCTTATCTGTTTCTCTCTCTTCTATTCCATAATGGAATATTGCTAATTCATCATCCGTCAAACTCGACTTCAAGAATTTGATTTTAGTATCAAATTCATTTACATAATCTAATAACTTTTCTCTTTTAATTGCAGCTTTATACACAGGATCAGATGTCCCACCTTTATGAGATTCAGGTGTGTCTTGCAATTTACGACTTAATGATCCATACAAATATTGTTGAGCTAGTTCTTTTTTATAATTATACTTATCAAACAGTTCAAAAATATCTTTACTTATTTCTTTGATGTCAAAATCATTAATGTACTTCTTTGCTAAAAGTGCTCTCATAAAATCCCCCCTATTAACGAAAAAAGAGAAACAACTAGTGTTATTCTAGTAATTTCTCTTGTTTATGTATATACTCCAAATATCTTGCTGACCACTAGAATTTCACTAATAATCAGGTTTACAAACTGCATAAACCAATAATTGTAGTATATAATACAACTTTTTCTGCAAATGTCAAGCAATATTGCATATAAAAATGCAAAAATGCAGTCAAAAGAGTTAAAAAAAAGAAAAAGTAATAAAAGATAGGAGTTCCCTTTTCGGAAATATTCCTATCTATAACAAGTGTAACATAACCATTTACCTAAGGCAATACCCAAATTTATACCATAAATTAATGGAATTTTAATATAAATTTTATATATATTTCTACTGGTAAATTAACTGGTAATTTATTTTACCAAAATACTAAAAATTCCCTTATTTTATATAGTTTTCTAATATTTTTTTATGAATTAAATTTATTTACTAAAATTTTGAATTTTTTTCTAAAAATATTTTTTTCAACATTTACTACTTTTTCACTATAACATTTATCAATAATTTCTTGATTTGTATTATTTTGAATTAAATCACATAAACTATTAAAATATTTTTGTGTACCATTCTTACTTTTAAATTCTCTTTTTAATAATTGTGGTATTGGTTTATGGTTAAATATTGCAAGTAAACAAACTATATGATTATTTGTATTTCTATCTGTATTAATTATTTGAACACAATATTTTATTTCATCTTTCTTGTAATCTTTTGAATTACATACTTTACCATTATCAAAATAAAATTTATTTGGATCTTGTTTTTTTTCTTTTTTAGTTATTTTATATAATTTTTTTAATTCTTTATTCATACTACTCATTCCTTTTTTTATACTTAACTTTGTAAGAAGTGAAACATATAAACCATCCTTTATAAAAGCATTGTCAAAATCATCCAATGTAATTTTTACAGTATCACCAGCATTATTTTTTCCCCTAATACTTTTTATTTTTTTATTTAATAATTTTAAAACATCATGTATATCAAATTCAATAAATGAAATTACTTCTTCTTTGTCATAGTTTTTAAAGTTTTCAATATTTATATCTAAATCAACAGAATAATAATATTGAAATTCTTTTATTATGTAATTTTTATTAATTTTTTTATTACATGTTCTACGATCTAAAAACTTAAGTTCTTCATAATATACATTTAATCCTGTTTCTTCTTTTATTTCTCTAACACCTTGTTTTAATGTTTCTCCAGAAATAAGATGTCCTCCAGCTGTTATTTCTAATAAAGGTTTTTGATTGATTTTATTATGATTTGGATTTTTTAATTGAAAGAAAACCTTATTTCTTTTTTTATTATAGATTAAACATCCAAATACTTTATGCCAATAACCGTATTCATGTGCCTTATCTTTTTCACAATAACCTAGATAGTTTTCGTTTTTATCATAAATATCTATATATTCTTTAGATTTTCTTTCACCTTTTCTAAATTTGTCTAAAAAATTGTTTGCATCTACTAACATATCACTAAATTCTTTTATCATATCTAAATTGTATTTTTCGGCAATATTATATGTAATCATAAACATTTTTAATAGTCTATCTTTAACAAATTCATAACTAGAATTAAATCCAGATCTATCTTTTTTAAATCTACATTGATTCATTTCCATGATTGCTTCTGTTACTTGTCCCAATAAAATTGATAAACCACTTACTTCATCATAATTATATGAATCTAAATTTTTAATATCATACATATTTATATTTAATATTCTAGCTAAATTAATTAATTGAAGCAATACATCTGATAATTCATCACCTAAATTATCAATTTTTCTATTTTCTTCATTAACATTATGATCTGAAAATAGTACATTATAAACATGTCCTAATTGAACATATAATTCGTTTAAATAATCTTTTGTATTCCAATCATTTTCTTTTGTAATATCAAAATCACTAACAAGTTTTAAAGCATTTTGATAATGAATATCTAAAAATTTAATTATTATTTCCATTACATCCACCTACCTTTAAAACTAGTGGTTTTGCTCCATTTAATGTTGAATTATATGTATTAGATACAATATTATTAGTTGATATATATACCTTAACTCCTAATTTATAAGATAAATATGAAGCATCACTAATCTTTAGATCTATATTTTTTAATTCAAGACTTCCAAATTTATCAAAATTAAATTCTACACTTTCTGTATTGAAACCTAATTTTGTAAGAAGTATTAAACATTTTTCTTTTATTAATTCTTTTTTTAATTCTTGATGTGCTAATTTACAACGTTCCCTTTGTTCTTTGCTACAATGATTATAATTTAAACATTCTTCTGTTCCATAATATTGTGTAGATGGTCTTTTCAATTTAGTGTTTAAACCACAAGTGTTAGTTTGAAAAACTTGTTGTTTATGTGAATAATCTTCATTAAAATAATTCCATGCAGATTCAGGCCATACACAATTAGCTTTTAAGCATAATTCCCTATTTACTTTTACTTCATTCCAACATTCTATCTTATCAATAAATGTTTCAATTAAAGCAAGTCCTGTTGTAACAGAAACATCTGTATATTTATTAACAAAATTTAAAATTTCTTCAATTCTTTTTGGATCTGAATTTTGAGGAAGAAAAGGCCTAAAGTAATGTATAACATCAATATTATTTTCCTTTAATTTTTTAAAATTATTTTGTAATATTTCTTCTGAAATTCTAGGTTCAATATCTTTTCCTAAACCAGAGTAACTTATATAAAAAACTACATTTTGTCCTTTTTCTTTTATTTTGTTTACTTTTTTTATTACACTATCAGTTATATTACATTTTGTAATAATTATTAAATCGTTTTTTATATTTTGATTTTCAAGTTCTTGAAGTAAATCTAACAAATATTCAATATTCTTAGGATTAACAAATACATCAGTATTAGGAAGTAAACATAATGGTATATCTTTATCATAATACTTATATTCAAGTAGTTGATTAACAGCTTCTTTTGGAGATACAAGTTGTCTTGGAAAACAATTATTATCATTTGTTGCTTGTAATAAACAATATTTACATCCATTTGGACAACCTACTATTGAATTAATTGCTAACCAACTTGAGTGCATTTCTATTACAGACATCAAATCACCTCTTTAAATTAGTGTTTATTTTAACATAAATAGTCAAATTTTAAGCTATTCAATTTTGCAACCGTACTTGCATTTTTGCAAAAAAAAAGAACTCCATAATCTCTTATTGAATAGATTATGAAGTTTAAGTTTAATATTAACTTCGAATTCTAAAGTTTTCAAAATACTAATCATTACCACTATATATTAAATAATAATTATTTTAATTAAATTCTTTTAAAAATTCAATACTTAATGGTGATAGGTTATTTTCAATATAACTAAGTGTAATTACTTTAGTTATATCAATATCAAAATGTTCTAATTCATTATCTATCATATTACTTGGTATTAGCGCGATTCCTAACCCTTTTTTTGCATATTCAATAGCTGATAGATAGTTTGATGTTTCTATTGATAATTTTTTAGTCAAATTATTTTTATCTAGGAAATTATCAAAAATTTTTCTTTCTTTTTTTGTACTAACAGGTAATATCATAGGTACATCTTTTAAATCTGTTATATCATTAATACTAAAATTATCTTTATTATAGACTAAACTATATTTTTCTTCATATAAATCGATTGACTTAACTCCACTACTCTTCTTATAGTTATCTGATTTTTCATCAATTACAAAATCTAACGTATAATGTGATAATTTTTCAACTAAATCTTTTGATGGTAAATTTATTGTTTTAAATGCTGCATCTGAATATTTGCCTTTAAATGATACTATTTTATCTATTAATACAGTTGATTCTATATCAGCTGATATTCCTATTGATATTTTGCCACTATTCAAATCTTTACTTTGTAAATATGTTTTTTCTGTTATAAATAATAAATTATATGCTTTTTCATAACCATCAAATAAAATTTGCCCATCTTCTGTTAATTCTATATAATTTTTAGCATTTTTATTAATTAATTTAGTTCCCATTAGTTGTTCTAGTGTTTTAATATGTCTTGATACATTTGTTGCATCAATTTTCAATTTAGAAGCTGCATCATTAAAATCTTTTGATTGTCCTACAATTACAAATGTCCTAATTAAATCAAGATTCATTGATTGAGTATTCAACATTAAAACCACCTCTTAAAATTGACTATATATTATAATAATTTATTATTTTTGTCAATATAAAAACTGCATTTTTGCATTTTTTGTGTTTATTATTGCAATTATGCAGTTTAATGTTGTATTCATACTTAACTTTTTCCTATGAATATAATTACATCATCAACAAATAATAATCTATTTTTGTTTTAGTAATTTTTATAACTTGTGAATCAGAACATTCAGCGTTTACTTCTTGCAAAAATGGAATTTGCTTTAATAGTCCTATTTTGGCATCTTTTCTAATCGTAATTATTCCTGAATCCGGATTTTCTTTTTTCATTATCATTTTAAATAATGTTGTTTTCCCACATCCATTTTGCCAATTTCAAATATCTTATCTAATTTTTCATGAATTTGTTCTTTTTTAAATGGTTTTGCAATATAATCAATAAATCCTTCACTTTTATATTTTTCTTCTGCACCAGCTACGGCATCAGCAGTTAAAGCAATTGTTGGAATTTTAAAGTTAGGATTTTCTTTTAATCTAGCTATTGCAGTTTCACCACTCATATTAGGCATCATTATGACCATTAAAATTAAATCATATTCATTTCCTACTTTTACCTTATCTAAGCATTGTTGTCCATCATAACCTTCTTCAATTTCAAAATTAAAATCAGTGAGTGTTCTTCTTGCAACTTCATCAAAAAATACCATATATTACTAATAATATCAAGTAATTTTATGGTATGATTTTTATATTTTACATTGTATCTTTTCAAGTTCACTTTGTGTAGCTTCTCTAACATCACCTATTTTTAAATCAGATGGTAAGACTAAATTACCCATACTAATCCTATTCAAATCCATAACTTTTGCATTAAAAACGCCAAACATTCTCTTTATTTGATGATATTTTCCTTCTGTAAGTCTTACTTCTGCTAAATATTTGTTCTTAACAGTTAATATTGCTGGTTTGCATTGTTCATCTTTTAGTACCAAACCAGTTTTAAAATCACTTATCATTTTTTTTGAAATTGGGATATCAATTGTAACTTCGTATCCTTTTTCTATATGTTTGTTTGGTGCCAATATATTATGAGCAAATTCCCCATCATCAGTTATAATCATTAAACCAGTTGTATCTTTATCAAGTCTTCCAGCAGGAAATAATTTTCTTTTTCTATATTTGTCTGGAACTAGATTTAATACACTATTTTCTTTAACTACATCTGTTGTAGAAACAAATCCTTTAGGTTTATTTAAAATTAAATAAATGTGTTTTTTTATTTCTATTTCTTCATTGCTTATTTTGATGATAACGTTGTCTTCATCATATTTATTATCACATTTATTTATTATCTTCCCATTTGCATATACAATCCCCATTGATATCATTTTTTTTATTTCTTTTCTACTATAGTTTGTTTGCTCTGATATAATTCTATCTATTCTTTTGATCATTGGCACCTCCTATAAATATAATACGTTCATATCTATATTCTTTTTAATCTCTATTATATATATCCCTAGTATATATTTTATCATTAACATCTGATAAAATATTATCATACCTATTAGTAATAATTATATCACTTATTCTCTTAAATTCATTGAGATTATTTACAACCTTATTTTCAAGAAAATAATTCTCGTTTATTGAAGGTTCATATATTATAATCTTTATATCTTGTTCTTTTATTTTTTTTATAACATCTTGAATTGCAGAATTTCTAAAATTATCAGAGTTTGATTTCATTGTAAGTCTAAAAATTCCAACTGTTTTTGGATTTTTGGCGATTATTTGAGAAATTATATGCTCCTTTCGAGTATTATTACTATCTACGATAGCTGTAATTAATTTTTCTGGTACACCATCATAGCTTTCTTTTAACTGCTTAGTATCCTTTGGTAAACAATATCCGCCATATCCAAAAGATGGATTATTATAATGATTTCCTATTCTAGAATCTAAACATACGCCTTCTATAATATTCTTAGTATTCAAACCTTTTAATTCAGCATAAGTATCTAATTCGTTAAAATATGAAACTCTTAAAGCTAAATATGTATTTGAAAATAATTTAACCGCTTCTGCTTCAGTACTATTCATAAACAAGATTGGAACATTTTTTCAAGCGATGCAGTTTTTAATAAATTAGCAAATATTTTGGCTTTTTCCGAATTTTCTCCTATTATTATCCTAGAGGGGTATAAGTTATCATATAATGCTTTTCCTTCTCTTAAAAATTCAGGAGAAAAAAATATATTACTTATATTATAAGTTTTTCTTATATATTCAATAAAACCAACTGGAACTGTTGATTTAATAACAATTGTAATATTTTTATCATTCATATTTATTACTTTTTTGATAACATCTTCAACACTTGATGTATCAAAAAATTTTGTTTTTTCATCGTAATTAGTAGGTGTTGACACTATAACAAAATCTGCATTTCTAAATGCTTCTTTGTAATCTAAAGTGGCTTTTAAATTTAAATTTTTTTCTTTAAAATATTTTTCGATGTATTCATCTCGTATAGGAGAAATACGGTTATTAATCATATTTATTTTTTCTTCTAAAATATCTAATGCAACAACTTCATTATGTTGTGAAAGCAAAGTTGCTAACGAAAGACCAACATAACCCGTCCCTGCTACTGCGATTTTCATACTAAAACTCCATTCTATTTTTTCTATATTATATTCTATCAAAGCTTTCAGAAACTAATCTTTCAACATTTATGTCTTCATTTTGACAAATTTTATTTGAAATATATGTAAGATATTCGATATTTCCATCTCCACCTCTAATTGGAGATGTAGTTAATTTTTTTATATAAAATCCTTTTTCATTAAAATAACTTATTAAAGAGTTAATTATATTAATATGGATATTTTTGTTTAATATTATACCCTTATATTTAGTAGCAATTTCTTTTCCACATTCAAATTGAGGCTTGATTAAACATATTATATCTATTTTTATTTTTTCCGAATGGATTTTATCTATAATTTGTTTTAAAGAAATAAATGATACATCACAAACTATAGCATCTAAATTACTAAAATATTTACTCTCCAAATCTTTAAAATTAGTTTTTTCATGTAAATCGATTAATTTATTATTTCTTAATGATTCATGTAACAAATTTGTTCCAACATCTATAGCAATTATTGAGGCAACACCATGTTGAATTGCGCAATCACAAAATCCACCAGTACTTGATCCAATGTCCATTATTTTTAGTCCTGTCATATCTATATTGAATTCGTTAATTGCGTGTTCAAGTTTTAAACCACCTCTAGATACATACTTTAATTTATCATTTTCTTTTATTTCTATTTTATCTTCAGCAGAAACTAAATAATTCATCTTTTCTACTATTTTTCCATTGCATAAAACTAACTTTGCTTTTATTAATTCTTGTGCTTTGGCTCTAGATGGTGCTAAATTTCTAATAAACAATTCTTTATCTATTCGATTGGTCATATCAAAATACCTCCTTACTTAATATTATAGTTTACTTATTATTTCATCTATTATTTTTTTATTTTTTTGAGATTTAATGTAAATGCCAAAATAATCTAACAAGGAAAGATAATATTGTTTTTCATATAAATATTGTTCTGCTCTTTCCTCTAATTCTTCTAAATTTATATTATTCAAAAATTTAAAATAAGTACTTTTTGATTCTTTATTATAATCTATTTTATTATTAAATATATAGTTACCTAAATGATAAAAAAAACATTCGCGATTATTAATATTTATAATATTATTAAAAGTGCTTTTATCGCCTAATCTTATAACAATATCAAATAAGTTTTCTAGATTAGCAATATCTAATTTAGATGAAATCTTCTTATATGCATTTAATGATTTCTCTAAATTTCCCAAATAATAATGGTAGTTTGCTTCTTCTAAGTAACTATTATTTTTTCTTATAAGCTTTTTGATATCACGAGGCATAAATTTTACTTGCTTATCAATTTTAGAAATTATTCGTGATTCATAATTATTATCTAAGAAGTTTATTCGCTCTTTTTTTGAAATATAATTATACATTCTTTCTTCATTTTTCCTTCCATCTTCCCACTGACTTTTCATTCTTATATCATGATAAATGTGCAAACAATGTGCAGATGGTACTGGAATTAGCTTTAGATTATTTTCAACTGCTAATGATACAAATAATGTATCATCACATCCCCAACCAACAAGAAATTCTGCAAATCCACCGAAACGAACAAAATTTTTCTTACTTACAGCGAATAAAAAGCCATAGACCATACGATATACTTGCCAACAGTCATAAATAGCTTTAATATTATTACTAACCCACATATTTTTCTTTGTTGGATAATTTAACATCATGTTAGTTTCTAACATCATATTACTCCCAAAGCTTCCTTTAAAATCATATGTAAATCTATTATCAAGCCAAAATTTAGGATTATAATTATTAACATATTCTATAATATCTTTTTCACTTGTTGGCACATCAAACACATCTTCTCTAAAGCCAAAAGTAATAACATCATTTAAATATTCTTGTTGTCTTTTAACAATTTCATCTATTGTATATGGAAATAATAGAATATCAGAGTCTAAAAATATAATCATTTCTCCAGAAGCATTTGAGACACCTAAATTAATTCCCTGAGCTCTTCCGAGATGAACTTGTTTAATATATTTTAAATTAAAATTATAATTACTATTATTTATTAATTCAAATGTTTCGTCGTCAGAACCATCATCAACTAGAACAACTTCAAGTTTATCATTAAAATTATTGCAAATATATGTATTTTCGATTGTTCTCAAAGTCATTTTTAATGACTTACAACTATTCCAGGTAGAAATTACTAAACTAACTTTATATTTACATTCATTTAAGGGATAGTTATTTATCGAATCATATGGTTCATGATTAATCGACTCATTAAACCTATATTCATAATCATCTTTTATTTTTTTATAATCATTAATAAAATTTAAAATTTTTTCTGTGGTTTTAAAACTTATTATTTTTCCCATGCTGTTGTTCCTTCAATCGGATCATCACTTTCATTAGAATATCCGCCTAAATAATATTTAACAGTAGGCATCTGATTAGTTAATACTCTAACGTTGTTTTTTATAAGTAGCTCCATCATTTTTTCGTCTTCTGGTCTACATTCTTCATAATCTTCTTCCGTATATTTATTTTGTATTTCTTTATCATTAAATAGCTCAGCCCTTAATAACCACACATTGGTATCTACCGTATATCCGAATTTATCATGCCAAATATTACTGCCTGGAACTACAACTCCTGCATTCTTCATATAATTATATGTTTCTAATTTTTTTTCTTTTGTTCTTCCCCATGGCCATTCTTCTTTTAAATATGGTGTACCATCTTTATACATAACTTCACGATAAGAATGAACTGCATTACAGTTATTAGTAACGGCATATCTATATAGTTCAAGAATATGATTTGGATAAAATTCATTATCATCATCTAAAAATGAAAACCAACCATTTTCAATTTTATGAATAGCATATGTTCTTAATCTTGCTAATACACTTGGCCCACTTTTATCACCTTTCACTCTATTCATATACACATATTCGATTTTGGGATCATTTTTATAATTTGATTCTAACATTTCAAGTGTCTCTGGGCATTCATCTATAATAATCAAATGCTTTATATTAGAATATGTTTGTTGTTTTACAGTTTCTATAGCCCTTTTTAATAAATTCGGTCTATTTTTTGTTACAGTAACTATAGTAATCAATGGTAATTCGTTATTCATAATATATTTCAACTCCTTTAAGTTTATTATTGTAATATTCAGCAATTTTACTTTCATCTCCATACAACATTTGTACTTGTGATTTATATAATTTTACTGCATTAATTTTTTCATTTGTATAATTACTATCAAATCTAATTTTTCTTTCATTAAGCAGTTCGCATATTTCTGGTAGCTTACCTGTATAATAAAAATCTAAATAAAAACTAACTTTATAATTTTCTTTTTTTAAAAGTTTTCCAACCTCACTAACAATAACATGATCTACATGTGAACCAACACCTAATGGAAAAAATATCAAATCTTCCTTTGTTATATAATGCAATATTTCATTTTTTATATTTTCAATTAATCCAAAATCAAGTGGACTTACTTTTGAAAAAATTGATTCTTGAGTTGGATAAATATACTCATTATCAAATGTTCGATATATTGAGTCTAAAAATCCAAGCATTATATTGTTAATTCCTAAAAATTTACAAACATTTATATTTTCATTTTTTCTATCAGATAGAGGATCATTTAAATTCCAATATGCATGTAACATATTTGCATATTCTGAAAAAGGTTTTTTAACTTCTGAAAAAACAGTGATTAAACTAACCTCATTTCCCATTTTCTCTCTACTCATTCTTGCGCCACAAGATCCGACTGCATCATCATAATGTGGACTAATATAAAATATTTTCATCTACAATCTATACTCCTAAAAAATCAGCCATTAAATGATAGTCGACGTCAAATAAATCTCGATAAACTTCAAAATTCCATGCCACATCTTGATATGCCCATAATACAGCATCTTTTCCAGCACTAATTATTATATTAGCATATTCATCACATTTTTTTTGATTTCCTAAAAAAGCATATGACAGATATAAATAATATAAGTGTTCTAATGCATCAGGTTCTGCAACCTTCCATTTCTCACGTTCATATGTAGACTCTTCCATTAATTTTTTATAATCTTCACCAATCAATTTTAAATAAATTGCATATGAATAATCAACAGCAAAATGATGTTTTTTTTCTGTTAAATACAATTCTTCCCACATTTTATAATATCTCATTGCATCATTTTTTCTGTTAGTAATCATATATAATTCTGCAAGTTTTCTAATTGACCACGCATCAGTATTACAGTCATTTATTGATTTAACAAAAATTTTTTCAGCTTCTTCATAATTTTTTTGCGTTGCTAATTTAAATGCTTCTTGAGGCATTTTCCAAGATTCTAAATACATAATCTTTCCCCTACTAGGAGGATTATTTAATCCATACCCAAACACCAATAGTTTCTTATTTAAATTTTTCCATTTGTGATTTTTACAACATAAACTTATATATTCACAATCTTGAACAACATTTTTATCCATTGAAGCATGCGGAAATTCAATAGATTTAGCAATATCTCTTCTAACCATAAAAGCAGAATTATCACATCTTCCAAGCTCAGGATAACCATCTATATTTTGTTCATATCTTAAATCTTCTGCGCCACATAATACCAAACCAACATCTGGATTTTCATCCAATACTTTGACCATTTCTTCTAAATAGTTGTCCTTATAAATATTATCATCATCTAAAAAGCATAAATAATCACCTAAATCTAAATTTTTAATTGCCCATCTTAATAATGGATTCGGTGTACCATTAGGCATATTAGCACCAGGTTCTTTTGCACCTAACGCAACAGAAAACCCTAAAGAACTCCTTTGTGGATTTTCATACTCAGTTGGTAATATACCATCTCCTACTACATAGTGGTGGTAATCCTTATATGTTTGTCGATCAACACTTTCGCACGCTTGTTTTAATGACGGCCTATTTAAAGTCACCGTAACTATACTTACTTTATTCATTTTTGTTCTCCTTTATTGTTCTAAATAATTCTACATACTGTTCAGCAATTTTGTCTAAATTATATTTTTCTTTAACATAGCTTATATCAGATTCAACATCTATATTACTTTTACCAGATAAAATTATTTTAGTGGCTTCTTCTTTTGTTTTAAAATTAAAATGGGATTTTCCAACGGGAACCACTTCATTTAAGGCTCCCACTCCGTAACTTAATACAGGTGTACCTACACTTACTGAATTTAACAAAGTAATTCCAAAAGTTTCAGGAAGTTTAGATAAAAATAATGTAAATTCACCAATTTTATAATAATAAGGAATATCACTATAATCAACCCACTTATGAAATATAACATAATCATTCAATTTCTTTTTATTTACATATTCCTTAACAACATCAATGTTATGTTGCTCTCTTTCAACATTTATTTCTTTAGCAAGTGGTGGGTTTGGAATTAATAAACGATATGAGTCATCACTTTTTATTAATTCTTCTAATATATCAATAGCTTCAAAATGTCCTTTATCTAAATCAGGTCTATGTGGAAACAAGATGTACTTTTTATTTTTATCATAATCAAAGTATTTTTTAATAATTTCTTCATTTATTTCTACATTTAAAAATATTGGGTCAACATAACAAGGAATTTCATATAAATTTCTTGAATCAATGTAATCTTTAATTTGGTTTTTGACAAAATCAGTTAAGCAAACCATCTTTGTCCATCCACTTTGAAATATACTCATTAATTCTCTTTCATAGCATAAAGTATTTAATGATAATAATTTAGGTTTATTACTTTGAATAGGAAAATTACGATCAATCATCCATATTATGTCAGTTTGTTCCTCTAACTTCTTAATTTTTTGAAAATTTTCATATATATCTTTTGGAGAAACAAAATCTCTTTCCATATCAACTAAAGAATGCTCAATTTGAATATCTTTTGCAAAATCAAATCTATCCCCGTCTGGACATATAATTTGAAATTTTATATCATTATATTTATTTTCAATATATTTTATTAAATCTTTTATCCATACTTGTACACCACCAGCCAAATGATCTTCATACACAGGATAATATAGGTATATTAATATTTTCATAATCTACTCCCAATAACAACTTTCTTCTATTTCATCAGATTTTTTTATTGGATTCTCAACAGGAAAAATCCAATCTTTATTCCAATGCTTATTAACATCTAGTTTAGTACAATATCTTTTAATCTTTATACCAAACCAGTTTGGTAAATAACTACATAATTCAATAGCTGATTTTCCCATATTTTTTATATGACTAGAAAGAATATAGCCATATGCTCCACAACAAATTAGAGCAATGTCAAAATCAATTTTACGAATATCTTTCTCCATTTTATCTAACACTTCAAAATAAGAACTGTAGCCTAGGGCATTACCTAATTGAGTTTCATAACTTTGATAAGTTATAAGTTCAAATTTTGGATAATCGTCACAATAAATTTTTTTAATTTTATTATATTGCTTTTTAATACTTTTTGAATAGGGACTTATAACTAGTATTTTTTTACCATCTAATAACTTAAACCATGAATTATTAAAAGGAATAGTTAATGAATTCCAATCATAATTATAAGATTGTTTTTGCAAATTATCTAAAGTTATTTTTAATCCAACAGCTAATTCATCATTCCCATAACATAAATTAAAATCACAATTTCTAATTGCATCAATATGTTTGATTGCAAATTCATCTATATCGTTCTTGATATTATTTTTAGTAAAAAAACCTGATGTACTCAATAAATAATTCGTCCAAAATGGATTATAATCAGTTATTAAATTTCTTTTTTTATGTAAATACTCTTTTACAATCCATAATTCTGTATTTCCGACTCTTGCCATCATAAATGGCTCATTATTCTTTATTTTTTGTTCTATTAAAGTTTCACTATTATAATCAAACTTATTCAAAATTTCATATAATTCATAAATAATTTTCATATTATCAAATAACCACTCAAGATTTACTTTCCAATATGAATAATTTTCTATAGCCAATCCAGTATTACCCTCAACATATAATTCTAATATGTCAACTTTATTTTCTGATTTATAATTAGTAGATAATCCCTTTTTTATTTCGTATTTTAAATCACATTTTTTAAATAACTGTTCTAAATATAACGCTATCTCATTATAACCATATATAATTGCTTTTGAATATGCAGATAGTATATTGCCATCTGCAAATGTTATTAGATCTTTGATTTTATCAATTACATCATTAATATATTCATCATCATAACAAAAACCAATTATTTTATTATTGTCTATAATAGGTACATATTCTAATTTCGTCTTAGCCAATAAAGTATGTCCATTTTTGTAAATATCATCAACCTTTAAAAACTCATTATGTTCCTTATAATCACTAGTAATATATGATTTAATATCACCATTATTTGTAATGAAAATAAACTTATTATTACTATCTTGAAAAAAATCAAAATCAATATTGTTTTTATTAGTAATAAGATATTTACCCTTGCATATTCTTAAACCCATACTATTTTCCTTTCTTATATATCCAGTCTTCTGAATTTATATTTGCTAAACTCTGATCCCATTCAAAAAATGGTAAATCATCACGATAATGAGCACAATAATCACACAATTCAAATGGTTCCTTCAATCTTTTTTTTATTTCAGCTCCTGTAATTGAATCATAAATATCTATTTTATTTGTTTTATAATTATACTTATCTTCAAAATGTTCATTATAATATTTAATTGTTGTTTGTAATGGACAAGAAGATATAAAACCATTTTCCAAATTAATACAGTTACAATTTTGCAATGTTTTAAACGGATACTTTTCTTTAGAATCTAATAATATTGGCTTAAACATACTAATATGTTCTAAAAATAGTTTTACATGCTTACTTTTTAATTTTTGAACAACGTCATCAATAACATTAAATAGTGGTGGGTATACTGATATATCCAACATAATATCATTGATTTTGATAAATTTTAGCATTTCATCACTTATATTTTTTAATAATAGACCATTTGTTACAATTCTTAAATCAGAGTATGGATATACTTCTTTTAATGTTTCAACATATCGTTTTAGCTCAGGGTTTAAAAATGGTTCTCCTCCCATTATTCTGATTTTAAAAATATGTGGTATTAATTGTTTTAATCTTTTAATATCCTTTAAAAAAGTATTAAAATTTTTAAAAGATGCTGGAGCTAGAGGAGCAAAATGAGAACAACCCTTACAATTCAAATTGCAATGATCATTTATATTTATCTCAATATAATCTAAATATGTTACATCATCATACTTGTAAAATTTATCAACATCAATAGCTTCATCACCATAAATCATTTCAATTGGAATGAATAATATATTATTACGATCAAATCCAATTGATATCATATAATTATATATATCATCTGAATTTATATCATCAGAAATAAATGAAGGAATGATTATTTTTTCACCATTATAATTATTTTTTAAATAATAAACACTTTTGACATCATTATTAATTTCATTTGAATCAACAGTAATCCTATATTCAAAATTAAATCCTTTTTTTTCTAATATTTTTGTGACATAATCACTTGAATATAATACATACTTCATACAGCTAAATCCATTCATCTATTTTTTTCTTAGTTGGTTCCCATTCTAAAGAATAATCTTTAACATCCGGGTTGCAATATCTACAAAAAGGAACAGGTTTGCTTAAAAAATCAAATATTTGATCCTTATCCTTTACATTATAAATATCAATATAATCTTCATCACACACTTCAAAATTTTTATTGAAATATTTATTAAAGTGTTCTATATTTGGTATCAATGTACATGTATATAATTTTCCTTCTTTAAGCATGATGCAGTTATTTGAAACAAAACATTTAAAATAACTTCTTTTTGGATCTCGTTTACCATCTTCTTGAAGTTTGATATTATACCAAACTTGTTCCTTGTCAGTATTATCATAGAATTCAAACATAGCATTATATTTATCTGCTGTTTTCTTCATTAATTCATAATCTAATTTCAAAGGATATTTAGTTACAGATAAAATAATATTGTACTTTCTTAATGCTTTCCAAAATTCTGGTTTCATCGAATTAACAAGTATGCCATTAGAAATCAATCTAATCTCAGTTAAATCAACATCTGGAAAAGCTTCTCTTGTTTTTTGAAGATATTTTATAACATCTTTATTCAATAATGGTTCACCACCCAATATATGAATTGATTTCGCCTTTTTATCAAATAATTCAGACATTCTTTCAATATCATTTTTAAATTGTTCATAGTTTGTAAATTTCTCTTCCGCTAATGGTGAAAAATGGTCACATCCCTTACAATTTAAATTGCAATGATCGTTTAAATGGTATTCGAAAGAAATATAGGGTCCTCTCATTTTTTGTAGAGATAATTCTGTTATATCTTCCACTTCTTTAGCCCAATATTCACATTCTTTTTTTAAATTATCGATTTCATTTTGCATCTTATCAATTTTTTCTTCTAATGATAATTTTTCAGACATCTTTGTCACTCCATTTCTTATTAAATATTTCACTATATAATTCTTTGTTTTTATCAAATTCTAGCAAATCTGCAAATTCTAATAACAAATCTAGATTGCAAGTATCATCATTAACTTTTTTATATATTTCCATTAGATAAACACAACTATATCTCAAATGATTCAACAATAATTCCTTTTCTTCAGGGGACACCTCATTTATCAATAGTTTTAAAAAACTTTTCATACAATTTACTTGATTATAGAATCTATCTTTTGTAGGAAGATGAGTTAGTGTTGCATCAACGGCAGTATCATGTCTTATCCAATTATATATACTTTCAGATATTACTTTAAACCTTGGATTTAAAAGATATAATTTAGCTAAAAATAATCTGTCTTCCCCTTGATATATATTATCAAACTTTACATTATTACCCACTATAAATGATTTTAAATATAATCTGTTCCATATAGTAACTGATTCAAAAAAACTATTAAAATCAGAATCTAAAGGTGTAATAAAATTTTCAATTGTTCCATCATCATAAATTATTTTATAATTTCCTATAACAATATCATTTCCTTTTATTTCACGCAGTAACAATTCAAATGTATTAGGATTAATTGTATCATCAGAATCAATAAAATATATGTAATTGCCTTTTGAATGCTTAATTCCAACATTTCTTGCAAATCCTGGTCCGTTATTATTACAATAATATATTTTTATATCATGGTTTCTAATGCTTTTAATATAATTAATTGTATTATCAGTTGAACCATCATCAACTATAATTACCTCGTAATTGGTATAAGTACTTGTAAAAACACTATTTAAGCAATCTATGATATATTTTTCCGAATTATGCGTTGGTATTATAACACTAATCATTTTTTATATCCTTCTAATATTGATTTAAAATCTACAATCGATCCGTGTTCTAATATTATCTCAATTAATTTATCTAAAAAGCAATAAGTTTCTTTCCCTATTCTTTCATGATGTAATAGTATTCCAATACATGTATTTCCCAATTCTATTTCAGAAATTATTTGATTCAAAACATAATCTTCGCCACCAAATGTATACGCATTATCCCAATCAACTAAATCAACTTGTGAATTTATTTCAATCATTTCATTTGAATTTATCCGATTATTCCAATAATTAGAAATAGCCAAATAATTATGTTCTTTTAACAATTTTTTCGTTGTACTTCCGACTTCAAACCAAGGTGGAATAAATACTTTATTATACTTATCTTTAAATAAATTAGATAAAATTCTATTACCTTTAATTAATTCATCTGCGATAACCTCTTTTTTTCTTGTATCAGGGTATTCACTTAAATCACTTTCTGAATAATTTGTATGGGAATATCCATGTTGTCCTATAACATAATTATCATATTTATCTAATATAGTTTTTAATTTGTTATCGCTTAGTGCTGGTATAGCAGCAATTAGTAAATTGATTTTTTTATCTTTTAAATACTGCATAAGATTATCAAGTGATTTATTATCTATTCCAGCATCATCATCCCTAAACCAAAATTTTACTTTATTCTTCTTAACTAAAGTAGAAACTTTATTCCATAATAATGATTTATTATAAAATGGTTCGATATTAATATTTATGTCATCATTCTCGATTTTTATTTCCACTTTTTTTAAGTAATCATTGTGGATTTGTTCTAAGTAATTATCTTCTAAATCTTTTAATTGCTCAAATGAAATATTAGGAATGTTATAACATTTATACCTATTCATACAAACCTCCTAACTCAACTTAGTAATCTCTGGTCTATAAAAACCATATTTGTAATTTGATATAGATCCATTTACCAAGTTTGTTAATATCTGATTCAATGAAATCACATTCAAATTATTACATTTTATAAAGTTTTTCAACTCAGTTGTAAAATTATCCAACTCATTTTTAGATAATTTAGGTAACGTAATCATTATATTATTAGTAAATCTTTGAGGATTATCTAATATTGTTGTAATTTCACTAAATAATTGCCTATAATTACTAAATACAACTTCCTCATATTCAATTTTATTTATTCCTTTAAGATCATACCTTGTTGTATAAAAAGACTGCCTATTTAGTTCCAGGTTTATATCGTTAACAAAAATAAAACTATCATATTTTGGATAATCTAAAAAGTTTATATCTAGCATGTTTAAGATAGGAATATTATCAATATTTTTATCTTCTGTTAAATTATAGACATTTTTAGGTAATGATAAATTGTTACTATTAATTAAGTTATTAACACATATTTGTACTTCCTTATTTTTAATATCCTTTGTTAATGTATTTAATATTTCATTAGCTACATTTTTTGTATTATTTATTGGTTTTGCAGAAGTTCTTTTATTATTATTTAACAATTCATCTATTTTTGAATCCATGTTATCTAAATTATCTACATTTATATAATCAATACCATAAGTTCCAGCAAGTTCTCTACACCAAATATCCTGATCTTCCATATAAGATATTCCAGGAAGTAATAAGATGTTTTGTTTACCTGCTAATGCCTCCATCGTAGTATTATAACCTGGCCTTAATATAACTAAATCAGTTTTTGTAAATAACGCATCTAAATTAGTTTCAAAATCAACTATCTTTATATGTTCATTTATACAACTTTTATACTTTTCTTCTAAATATTTGCTATATGGGCCAAGAACTAAAATAGATTGCACATTCATACCTTTTTTGACCAAGTTATTAGTTACATTAATAACTTTATCAAATATTTTTTCACAAATATTATTCCCAATATGCCATCCACCAGCGCCACAATTTACAACAATATTTTTTTCAAAATTTTTCAAATTGTATTTTTTTTCAACTTCTTCTTTTATTTCTTCAGTAGGTTCATTAAAAACCCCATTTAAATAAATGATTCTATCAGAATATGTGGCATAATTTTTTACTTCTTTAGCATTTATTTCATTAATAAATACTTCTTTATCTTTTAATACAATTAATTTATCATATTGATTTAAAACACCATTATAGAAAAAATTTTCAAATTCAGTTGAATTTAGCCTATTCATCAATAAAATTTTTGATATATTTTTTGTAGCAGGAAGATTCATATAAAAATCCTCAGGGTAAGTATCTTCTATTATTAAATCTGGATGAATATCTTCAATAAGCTTATTAATCAAATTATTCATTATTAATATTTCGTTATTAGACTTCAACGAATAAAGCATTGGAAAATTATATACTTTATAATCATAATTATCAAATATCATTGTTGATTTAGCTTGAGTTATAAATGATATTTCACATTTATCTTTCATGTATTTTGATATGGTTAATGCCAATTTAAAGTGACCAAAACCAATACCGTTTTGTAGCATAAATACAATTTTTTTCACTGGATACACCCCTCTATTAAAATACTTTTGATACGGTTGAAATTGTACTTTCTAACTCATTATAAAGTTCAAAGTTTTTCGTCCAAACCTGTATAACAACATCTGTTCCCTTCCTGTTTAGCTCTTTTTTAAATAATAAATTGCTATTCAAATCCTCTTTCAAGCAATTTGCGATATCATGGCTTTGCAGAGCTCCACACATTAAAACAATAATCCCTTTTTCGTCTAAATTGGCATACACATTTTTTATTGCTTCAACAACAGAATCAGTAGCATTATTGCTAAAAGGAACTTCTGTAACGATAGCATCATATGATTCAGATAAATGAACATTTGCAGATGAACCCACTATATGTTTTGCACCATAATATTCTAATCCGGGTTTTAATGTTTCATCTATATCAATACTGGTTATATCAACATTTGGATTAATATATTTATACATATATATTATGCCACCACCTCCGGCAAATGGTTCTAACACTTTATTTTCATTAAATGGAATTGACAAATTTACTAAACATCTTGCATCTTCAACCGGAAGTGCACGTCTGCCCATATCTGTTCCATTTCCTCTATAACCATTTAAAATTTTCTCTTCACCATTATAGGAAATGATTTTAAAAGTCCTATTATGAGGTGATTGTGATTCATACAATTTTTCATCTTGCGTATAAATTGTTTCAATAGAAAAATCTAAGCCTTTCCAAACTAAAGGATTAATAGTTTCTATATTAGATTTATTTTCACATGTTTCAGCATCAAAATTTAATAAATAAAACTCATTAAAATATCCTATTCGATTCAATCTTTCTTTTAAAGAATCCATTTTATCTTTTGAAATCATAAAAGATACAAGTCCTTTCACATCCCCTAAAGGTCCATTTTTAATAAAACGAAGGCCTAAATCATAATTCATTAGCAACATTTCCATAATTGCTAATTGTTTTGACTTTATTCTGGAATTCCTTAATCTACAACATACAACATTGTTATTTGATATTAATTCTTTTATATTTTTACCATCAATTTCAACATATCTTTCCATATAACCTCCTATATTTCTATTACATTTTCAACAGTAAACATATCTCCAGTACTTTGCTCTAAATTTTTTTCTAAAAAGTCATAATCAATCATTTCATCAATTGAATTATTTGATAAGTCCTTGTATTTGTTTTTAGGAATTTGTGTTAATTCTATATATTTACCAACGGTGCCTAAGCAATGACTGCAAGCTTTTAATGGTTCAGTACTATTTATATAATTAACCAATTCCATCTCCAAATTATCTGAATTTTCAATTTTAATACCATTTATATTCATTGAATTATCTTTTATGTTTCTAGATATAGCCATAGCTTGTGGACATTTAAAGAAATAATCTTCAAATACATTGAAACATTGCCAGTCATGAGACACAATACAAGTGTCATATATTTTTTTTACTAAATCTTTATTATTGTTTTTCTGGTAAGAAATAGATTCTCTAAAGTTTTTATACATATAAATATATGTTTTAATATTATATTTTTCTTTTGCAGTTTTAGCCCAATTAATTATTTTATTTGTTAAATAATCTGAATAATGATAATTTGAAATTTCAAACACATCAATATTTTTTAGTACTTCGTCATTAAGCCTATCAATAAAAATACCATTAGTAGCAATCGCAATTTTATCAGCTATATTAATTTTTTTTATATTTTTGGCAATATCAGCAAGATTTTTGTTAAGAGTTGGCTCTCCTCCAATTAATCTAATAACTTCACAATGTAAACACTTGCTAAGAATTTTCAATTTATCATAAATATCATTCTCATCAATAAACTTTTCTTTCTCCAGCGGAGTCATATGTGAGCAACCCTTACAAGATAAATTGCAATGATACGATACGTGAATTTCTAAACTCTTTACTGCTATCATACAAATCTCCCATCTTTATTTATACATTCCATTATTTACTCAATATTTTTAAAATAATCAATTGTTGCATCAATACCATCTTCAAAACTAACGCAAGGTTCCCAATCAATAATTTTTTTTGCTTTTGATATATTTGGTTTTCTCTTTTTAGGATCATCAGACATTTCATTCAAATATACTATCTGAGATGATGAGCCAATTCTTTCTTTTATAAATTCTGCTACATAACCAACAGATAACTCATATGGATTACCAACATTTATTGGCGTTTCATTTTTATGATCAAGATTCATCAATTTAATAAGACAATTAACTGTATCATCAATAAAACAAAAACTTCTGGTTTGTTTTCCATTTCCATAAATAGTTATATCATCATTACTAAGTGCTTGCATTATAAAATTAGAAATAATTCTACCATCCAAAGGATTCATTTTTGGACCATAAGTATTAAATATTCTAACAACTCTTACATCCACATCATATTGACGAATATAATCATATATCAATGCTTCTGCAGCTCTTTTGCCTTCATCATAACATGCTCTTACACCAATTGGATTTACATTTCCCCAATAATTTTCAGTTTGAGGATATTCTAAGGCATCTCCATATACTTCTGATGTAGATGAATGAATCATTTTTATTCTTGTACCATTAATAGCTTGTAACAAATTACGCATACCGATTACACTTGCTTCCCAAGTCTCAATTGGATATTTTAAATAATATTTTGGGGACGCTGGACAAGCTAAATTATATATTTCATCTACATTTAAATTCTTTATAAAATCTATAATTGAACTATCAGTAATATCATATTTATAAAACTCAAAATTCTCAAATTTTAAAAATCCCTGAATATTTTTTTCTGATCCTGTTGAAAGATTATCTAATACAACAATTTTATTATTTTTTTCCTCTATCAATTTTGATACTAAATTACTACCTATAAACCCTGCTCCACCTGTGACTAAAATTTTCATTTTTACCTCCTGTTGTAACACATAAATAATTGTCACCTATATTTTTAATTATATCATGAAATTTAAATATTTTTTTAATTAATATTAAAAAAGAGAATAAAAAGCCATGAGTTGCTCTTATTCTCAAAATAAATTAACGTGATGTTTATATAAAAAATCAGGAACAACCCTTAAAATTGTTTTATATTATACAAAATGAAATAGAAAAAGTCAATTAATTTAAATTAATCTGTCCATTATTTTTCTATCATTAATATAATTTCCTACTAATGGAATTCTTTTTTTATCTTTTTCTCTATTACTATTTTTTATAAAATTATAATAATCGTAAATATCTTGAAGATAATATTCACCAAATTTTTCTATTTTGTTTGGCATCTTTTTATCAAGAATACATTCTTGAATAATACATATATTTTATAGCACTTTCGTTATAAGCAAATACAGTCACTATAATACACTCATATTGTACTGATTATAAATAATAATATTATTATTCATTATAATACTTCATAAAAAAGAAACCAAAGACAGGTTTCTCATCATATAAACTAGTAACAATAAGATATTAATTCCTGTTATAACTATCAAAAATATACATAGACATAGATACATCTTTCTTACCTATCTTTAATTATAGATTTGTTTGAAAAATTTTATCTAATTTATCCTTTATCTGATCCCTATTAAATGGTTTAGCTATATAATCAATAAAGCCTTCACTTATATATTTTTCCTTTGCTCCTGCTACTGCATCTGCTGTTAAAGCTATTACCGGAGTTTTGAAATTACTATTTTCTTTTAATTTTAATAAAGCTGTTTCTCCACTCATATTTGGCATCATTATATCCATCAATATTAAATCATATTTATTACCACTATTTATTTTATCTAAACACTCTTGACCATCATAAGCTTCATCTATTTCAAAATTAAAATCTTGTATTGCTCGTCTAGCAACTTTTATATTTAACTTGTTATCATCAACAATTAATATTCTTTTATTTTCAAATTTTGTTTGCAAAGGGAAAATTTTTGGTGGTTCTATAATTGTTGTTGATAAATTATTTGAATATATTTTCTTTGCTGTATCCATCAATTCTTTTTCTGTCATAGGTTTAGATATTTTACTTATTTTTTGTGGAATTTGAAGCATGAAAATAGATCCTCGACCAAATTGACTTTGAACATTTACTTTTCCACCCATCATATCTACCAATGATTTTGTGATAGCAAGTCCTAATCCTGTTCCTTCTGTAGTTGTATTTTTTTCTATATCTAATCTTTCAAACTTTGTAAATAATTTATTTATATTTTCTGCTTTTATTCCACGTCCAGTATCTTGACATGTTATAATAATATTTGACAATGATTTTTTTAAATCATTAACACATTTTATTGTCAAATTAATTTCTCCCTGCTCAGTATATTTAATTGCATTTGTTAAAAGATTATTTACAACTTCCTTAATATGGACTTTATCACCAATTAATTCATAAGGAACATCTTCTGCTATATTAAGTTTAAACTGTATTGGTTTTGAACCAATCCGAGTAGAAGTTATCTTACAAAGGTTTGAAATTGTTTCTCTAATATTATAAGGATTTTCCACTATTTCCATTTTTTCTGATTCTATTTTATTAATATCCAAAATATTTCCAACTATTTCAAGCAATGTATGTGATGCATTCAATATATCTTCTGAATCTTCTGCAACTTCTTTCGGTACTTGTTCCTTATAAGTTGATATATCTTCTGATAATCCAACTATTGCATTAAGTGGTGTTCTAATTTCATGTGACATACTACTTAAAAAATCTGATTTTGCTCGGTTAGCTTTCTCAGCTTGATTTTTTGCTAATTCAAGTTGAACAACCATTTTAACATCTGGATTTTCTATTGTAAAATACATAATAATAACAATTAATGAATATACATACCCTATCAAAAACAATTCAGGATAAAAAATACTTAAAGCTATATCTAATCCTCCTAGTACCATAAGCGAATATACCGGAGTAAGTTTCGAATTTACAATTTTTTTTCTATATTTTAAGCAGTAATATAAATCTACAATTGTAAAAATAAAACACATTATATAGGTAAAATATATAGAAGGTCCAACAGGAAGAACACCTCTATTAGAAACATCATAAGAAATAGGTAAAATTATTATTAATGAAAATACGCATACTAATAAAAACAAAAAAAAATTTTTTACCACTTTTTTTGCATTACATATGTTCATCATATATATTACAAATAAACCACTCCATACTACATAATATGATGATGTAAGTTTAGAAACTAATTTATAAACTATACTATTCAAATCAACTCCATTGTTAAACCATACACATGTTATTATTTCTAAAGATAAACCAATAATTGTTACAATTAACATCAATCCATACACTTTTGTTTCTGAATTATCAATTCGTTGCTTAGAAAAAAACATATAAGATAGAATTAAAATTATTATTAACGAACTAATTGAAAAATAAGCACCTATAGACATTTTTCAGACCTCCTCTATTTACACCATTATATCACAAATCCAAAAATTTTTTTATTTTTTTATTGACAAAAAAATATATTATAAATATATGTAAGAAAAAAGCCAAATTCTTAATAATAATTTGGCTTTTTAATACTAAATTTTTTTTAGTCTTAATGCTTTTGCATTTTGATTATTAATTTTTCCCTCTTTTAAATATTCTTCATCAAGAGTACGATAAAATGAAATGTTAATTTTTGAATTTGCCATTCTTTCTAAAGGCTTATCATAATATTCAATTGAACCAGGTAACCAATTTTCACTTAATTGGGAGGTAACAAGTGATACTAACCTATTCTCGAAGTCTTTATAATCTATATTTTTATCATATAGTGATATATGATATCTTGGAATAAACTGTACCATTTCATCTGGTATAGGTGTAACAACCACTTCTCTAACCTCAGGTAATTTCAAAAGTAAATTTTCTATTTCTTCTGGATAAATATTTTCTATTCCTGACACAAAATTACGTTTTTGCCTACCAATATATTTATACTCACCATTATCTAATTGTTGAACGATATCACCAATATTAATCCATTTTTTTCCCTTTTCATCAATAGATATTACTTTTTGTGTTTCTTCTGGATTATTGTGATAACCAAGCATTACAGATGGACCTGAAACATATAATAATCCCTTTTCACCTTTTTTTACTTCCAATCCATTATTTGGATCAACTATTTTTATATCTAATGTAGAAATTGGTTCACCAATAGTACCAGATGTATGTATTTTACCATTATTGATCATCATTGATGCCCAGGTTTCTGTTGCACCTAAACCATCACCTAAAATTGCATCACTACCACAAAACTTTAATGCTTCATTTATCGCTTTATCTGTAGTTTCTTTTTTAGCTTCGCCACCTGATGTTGCATAATGCAATTCACTTAATGAACCTTTCTTCAATTTACTATTTGGTACAAATTCATCACCATGTTGTTCAATTAAAGATACCCAATGTGGAGGTCCACCAACAGCAGCAGTTGCATGAGTTCTAACTATTTCATCATAAAAATCACTTGGTAAAGCTTTTAGTGTAAGAGCTAATTCCATATTGTTACATAACGCATAATGCATTATCATTCTACCATAAGCCATGTGTCCAATTGGTATATTACCTAAATGCACCATTCCTGCTTCTGCAGGAAAAATAGAATTCATACCTTCAACAACATAATTTAAACCACTTCCAGACAAATCTACACCTTTATGGACTCCTGTTGAACCACCAGTAAATAATATATCTGTTAATTTATTTTCTTCAAAACTAGCTTTTATGTAATCAACAGAACTATAATCTTTTTTTATAAGATTTTTTAAATTATTATCTTTTGATAATTTAAAATTTCCTTTTGTTAACTGTAATAATTTATAACCTAGTTTAATTTTAAAATCATTTACAGATTCTAATGGTGAATATAATATTGTAGAAAAATTTAAAGCTTTTTCTGCATCTTTAAAATTGCTATAACACATATCTACAGAAATTATCATTTTTGGTTTAACAAGTTCTATATCTTTCTTAACTTTTTCTGCATTGTCTAAAGGACTATATCCTACAGTAATAGCTCCTATAATATCAAGTGCATATAACAAATATACTGATTCTGGTGTATTTAATGCAATAACCCCAATCAAATCACCTTCTCTAACACCTTTTGCATAAAGTAATCTAACATATTTTTCAATTTGTTCATGCATTTCTTCATAAGTAATCTTTTTATTACCAAAAGATAATGCAGTTAAATCCATATATTTTTTATTACATTCAAGCATATACTCATATTTTGTTTTATCCATATTTTTCATAATCATTCCCCTTAAATTATCGATTATTTTAGCATATAAAATTATAGTTGTCAATTTAACAAACAAATAAAAAACAAATAAAATTGATGTATTTTTTATTTGTTTTATAATATTAGATTTTTCTCATTATCATGCCAATCATTAAAATAAAAATTAGCATCTTGATTATATATCATAACAGCCATTAAAAATACTTTGGTAGAAAACTCATCTCTATCATTTTCTGCTTCAATTCTTCTCAAAGATTGAGGTTCTAAATCCAAATATTGTGCTGCAACTTCAAGCTCAATTTTCGATAATTTTCTTGCAATTCTCATGTTTTGACAAACATTATGCTTAATTTTAGCGATGATATTATCATATTCATTAGAATTATATAAATCCATATTTCTAATTAAAGAACTAAATTCTTGTTTATTCATATCATCACCACCTCACGTTAAATACTACTTATATTTTATAATATTTATAAAAATAAATATGTCGCATTTACTGGCAAATATGATATACTAATTACTGTAGTGTTTGCATGAAAGGAGAATATATGACTAAACAAAAAATAATTAATGAAGCAGTACAAACAGCATATACAAATATAACAAGTATCGTTGATTTAGATTTAATAATCGTTGGAAATTATGTTTCCTATATGATTCCTCAATCTATCTTAAAAAATAATCCAGATTACATAGATGAAATAATTGATGGAGTATTTTGGAAATTAATGAATGAAATAAAATCCAAAGTAACTAGAGATGATATAGAATTTATAGAATTTAAAGAGTTTCTTAGTAAAAATCCAAGTAGTAAATTAATTAAAGATTGTTTTGATATAGTTAATACTAATTTAAAAAATAAAAAAAGTAGTAACGAACAATCATTGTTCTTACTACTAAAGTCTATTGAGAATAATTATCCAAAAGAAGAAATTGAAAAATCATTAGACACCATTTTTGATATTCTTTTAGATTATTATAGTATTATCAGAAAATAATTTATTTTTTTTCAATTATAATATCTATATTAAATTCTTTCGCAATTATTTTTAGAGTATCTATTCCATAGTTTACAGTTCCAGCTTCATATTGTTCAACTGTTCGCTTAGATTTACCTATTCTTTTGGCAAAATCTCGTTGTGTAAGATTTGTCCATTCGCGAATAAATTTAATAGCTTCCCCTTTGGAATAATCTTTTAAATTTAATCTCACATACACCACTAATTAAATTTTAACAGCAAATACTACTTTTTTTATAAAACTCACTATATGATAGTGATATTGTATTAAATCAGATTATATATATTTTTTTATATTAAAATATGCTCAAGAGTGCTTAAACCACTCTTTTTTTATAAAAAATTATAATAATTCTTTTAAAATAGAATAAATAACATTTACTACTATTGAGTTACCAGCTTGATGATATAAGTTTGTTTCTGAACATACTTTACTAGCTTTATCAAAATCTTCATCATCGAATCCCATTAATCTCCAAGTCTCTCTTGGTGTCAGTTTTCTTATTCTCATTATTCTTCCCCACTTTCTACAACAATTTTGCTATTATCAGTTGTATTACAAGCTGTTAAAGTTGGTGAATTCCCATAAATAGAAAATAACCTCGATGATATTGCAAAATTAGTATGTTTGTCTATACCACATATACCACCATTAAAATATTTATTCATATCAACTTCATATTCTATATTTGATTTAGTTTTATGTTTAAAAATTCTTATATTATCTTTTTTGATATAATCTGAATTTGTTAAATAATATTTTTCATCAACACATTCTTCTAGTAAATCTTTTAATATTACATCACTTTCTATCTTTTTTGGAAAATTAAATTGTTTTTCATTATTTAATATTGCAACTAAAAAATACCTCATCCTTGTTTGAGGTATTCCATAATCTTTAGCACATAATAAATCATCATGTAATGCATATCCTAAATTTATTAAATCTTCTTTAAATAAGTTTAATGTATCTTTAAACTTTTTACTTTTTATCATAGCTACATTTTCAAATATAACATATTTTGGTTTCTTATTTACTTCTTTAAGTAATCTTATCATTTCCCATCCTAAACTTGATCTTGTTGAACTGGTAAAATCAAATCCTCTCATTTTTCCAGCACAGCTAATATCTTGACATGGAAAACCACCTATCCATAGATCACAATATGGTAGATCTTTTCCTTTAATATTAGTTATACTACCTAAATTTAATCGTTCATCCACATTGTGAATAGCACAATAACTTTTAATTGCATTTTTATCTATTTCTGAAAAAAATTCTAATTCATAATCTTTTATATGTCCTTCTCTTTTTAATCTTTCTAATGCCTTTTCTGGTGAACCTATACCACTAAAAAAAGTTCCAACTTTTATAATTTCATTTGTCATATTTATCAATCCCCCTTTATCTTTTATAACAAATAAAAAAGCTCTCATTAGAGAACTTTTAAGTAAATATACAAGTTTTTTTACTATTTTTTTGATAATTTCTATAATAATTCAAATAAATTAATTGAACAGTAACATCAGAAATTCCTTGTATTATAAGGCTTTTTAACACTTTTGGATATTTTGGGTTTATCCTTCAATCTCCCCCCATAATACTGTCTACAAAAAATTCTGTGTCATCAAAACTATTTAATTTTTTTATCCCTGATAGTATTATCGTTTTTCTTTCTGTTATTGTTATTATATGATTGAATGTATCTGTAATATCTTTTTTATCCATAGTTTATTCCTCCATTTAAATATATGTTTAAATATTTTAAACTATGAAAAAAGACTACTATGTAGTCTTTCTTGTTCAGATTATTCTTCAGATTCTTCTGAATTTTTCTTTCTTTCTAGTTCCTTTTCGTATTCTTCATAAATAGCTTTTTCAAATTCTGCTCTTGTTTCTGAATTGATTGGGTGAGCAATATCAACATATTTACCGTTTGGAAGCTTACGACTAGGCATTCCTAAATATAAACCGTTTAACCCTTCTAAGATTCTAATATCATGAATTGCAATTGCGTCATCTATTGTAACTGTTGCTTTTCCTCTTAAATTATTATCTTTGTTTTCTAATTTTACTTTTACATCTGTAATTTTCATGACTTCCTCCTTAATAATTAGATAATATAATTATATTATAAATGCTTATTCTTTTCAATATTTTTAACTAAATTTTGCTTATGATAACTGAATTTGTTGCTATATCTGAATAAGTAAATGATTTTAATCCTTTATTAGTTTCAATTGTAAAAATATTTGGGTGAAAACTTTTTATTTTTCCTTCTAAATATTCAAATTTATTTCTTCTCATTATTACTTTAATTTTTAACTTTTCATCTTTTAATTTAAATATTTCTTCTTTTATTTTATTTATATTCATTTTATTCCTTTCTTGGATATGCTGTAACCATCATACCTTTTGATTTTATTCCCCCTATTCCGTCACTTTTGTATTTCGTTTTATTTATGATTTCTTCTAAATTTATTTGTTCATTTTTATCTGTTAGGGCTAATCCTGATGCTATTATTGCTGGATCTAATGCGTGTATATTCACATGACTTGGGCTTGAAGCATAAGTTGCACCTGATTTTATCAATGAAATAAAATCACTTTGACATGCTCCTGCTACTATTAATAGTTCATTTTCATTTTTTATTTTTCTTGCTTCTTTCACTGTTTCTATAAAATATTTACTGTTTTTATAATTCTCATTATTTTTTCTTTTTTTATAGTAAGCATCATGCCCTGTTATTACCAAAATATTAGGATTGTGTTTTTTTAACAAGTTATTAACATTATTTTTGAAATCTTTTTCAGCAAATTTATATGAATATGCTTTTATTTTTTGTGATTTATAATATTCATTACACTTGTCTATATATTCTTGATCAGAGTCTAAATGTAGTATTGTACCTGGAATATAAAAAAAATCTTTTATATTTAGTTGCCTTATTGTCTCAAAATTTTCTTTTTTTTTACTTATAGAAGACAAAATTAGATCCTCTTTTTCTGAATCAGCATATAACCTTACATCTACTCCTTTAAGATAAATTGTATTATTTTCTATTTTATCTATTTTAAATAGAATATCATTTCCATACTTTTTTCTTGTAACATAGTCACCTATTTTTAGCATAATCCCCCTAATTAAATGTATATTTTTTTTATAAAAATATGCATAAAAAAAGAACAATTTGGTTTGTTCTCTATTTTGTATTATATATTGTTCGATATATCTATAAATTCCTCTATCCTTAAAGATTCAGCTCTTGCTGTTAAATCTTTATCATATTTTTTTAGTATTTCTTCTATTTTTGCTTGATTGTAATTTTTTAGATTATTTCTAAGATTTTTTCTTTTATAAGTGAATGAATCCTTTATTAATTTATATAGTTTTACTTCGTTTTTTACTGTTTTTTGATACTTATTTGTTGTTTTTAATTTTATTACAGCACTATCAACTTTCGGTATTGGCTCAAAACAATTTTTATTAACAATACATACTGTTTCTATATCAAAATTATATTGTAAAAAGACTGATATTGATCCATATTCCCTGGTATTTGGCTTAGCTGCAAATCTTTCTGCTACCTCTTTTTGTACCATAATTGTTATTTCGTAAGGATTAGATTCATTAACAATTTTATTAATTATTGCTGTTGTTATATAATATGGCAAATTTCCAACATAATAAATATTCTTATACTTACTTGTATCTATGTATTTGCTTATATCCACTTTTAAAAAATCATGAAATACCACTTTAAAATTACTATTACTATCTTTTATTTTATTCAATTTTTCTTCTAATCTTGTATCTATTTCAAAACATATTACATCACAGTTCTTTTTTACTAGCTCTTTTGTTAGTGCTCCTGCTCCTGGACCAATTTCTATAATTAAATCTTCTTTTGATGGATTTATTGAATCAGATATCTTATTAATAATATTTTGATCTTTTAAAAAATTTTGACCTAACGATTTTTTATAATCAAAATCTCTCATTTTTTCCATCCTTTTCTTAATACTTCAAACTCTAAGTTTTTAACTCTTCCTATACTTTTAATTGCATGGTCTTCTGATGTTGTAAGTAAATCAATAACATTTCCACTTACTCCTCTATCTAAAACAATTGCTACTATTGGTTCATCTGATAATTTATTAACATTAAATTTTAATATTGTTCCACAAGGATAATTCTTACTGCTTGCCACGATTCTTACTGTTCCATATGTTTTATCATTATAATATATGCCTTCTTTTAGTACATTTGTTCTTGGAGGACAAGCTAAATATCCAGAACATAGTGGACAATCTCCAGCATAACCTGTAAGTTCTCCTGTGAATGTATATAGTGGATTATAGAGTCCTTCTTTATATAACTCATTTTGAGTATTTTGTATTATTTTTTTATCTATTGACTTATTTAAATTTGTGTTCATTGAAACTGATAATGATTTATTTTCATATGTTTCTTTTCCAATAAATAAAATCATTATAATTGCTATAAAAGTTTTTATAGTCATAAATATTCTACTTCTAATATACTTTTTCATAATACTTACTCCTAAATAAATTATATAATAAGTATTATTAAATGTCAAAAATTTGACTAGCTGTTTTAGTTGTTGTGTTTATTACTTCTTCTATTGATATATTCTTGATTTCTGCAATCCTTTTTGCAACATAGAATACATTTGAAGGTTTATTTTTCTTTCCTCTATATGGTTCCGGGCTCAAGAATGGACTATCTGTTTCTAATACTATATCTTTTAAATCTATTTTTTCTATTACTTCATATAATTTAGAATTTTTAAAAGTTAATACTCCTCCTATTCCAAGCTTATATCCTAGTTTTATATATTCTCTTGCCATTTCAGTACTTCCACTGAAACAATGTATTATTCCTCTGTTTTTTCTTGTTTTAAGTATATCAAAACATTCTTGCATTGCTTCTCTTATATGAATTATTACAGGCAAATCATATTTGATTGCAAGATCTAATTGTTTTATAAAATATTCTCTTTGTTCTTTTTTATTTTCATCGTTATAATGATAATCTAAACCTATTTCACCAACGGCAAATACCTTATTATTTTTTATTAATTCTTCTATTGCACTTATATTTGCATTTTCTATATTTTCAGGATGAATACCTACTGCTGGTAAAAGATATCCTTCATATTTTGTATATATATTTAATACTTCTTTTGATGTTTCTACTGAATCTGCACAATTTATTACTTTTATTATTTCTTTGCTTTTTAACTCTTCTATTAACTCATCTATGTTGTCATAAAACTCACTTAATATGTGAGCATGTGTATCAATCATTAATATTTTATCTCAAATAAAGTTATATAAACTATTTTATTTACATAGTAAGTTATAAAAGGCAATAAAAATATATAAAATATATCTTTAATATTTAACAAAGCAATTATTAGTAATATTATTGTTATACACAAAAACAAAGTAAAAGATGTCGCAGGTTTATTTCTCATACTTCTTAATATTTTTTTCATAATTATCACAACTTAATAATACAAAAGTAAAGAATTTTATTCAACCTAAATTACAAGATTAGTCATAATTTGACAAATTTTTACATAAATTTCATTTTTATAATATTCTCTAGTATTTTTGAGTCACTTATTATGTCACAAAGATTAACATTGTCAGTGATAATAATTGTACCAAGAATGTCACTATTTAATATTATAGGATTTATAACTATTTTATTTTTTGAAATAATATTGTTTGATATTTTCAATTTTAGATTTGTATCTTTATAAAATATTTTTCTTTCTTGTATTAAGTTTTGTATTTCATTCGTTATCATTTCATTTTCTTTGTTAATAATTTTGTTATTAATGATTAAGTATATGTCATTTTTTGTTACAGAAGAAAAACAGTTAATAAGATTTATTAACTCTGTTTCTATATTTTGTAATCTTGAATATTTTTCTAGTATTATTCTTTCTGATTCAATTGCTATTTGAAAATCATCTCCTGGGTTAATGTTCAAATATTTTCTTAATTCTTTTGGTAATACTATTCTTCCAAGTTCATCTATTTTTCTTATTATACCTGTTGTCTGCATTTAATCACCTAGTAATATTTTGGTGATTTTTCTATTTATTATACTTAAATTTCATATTATATATTACTTCCAATAAATCTTCTAAATAATATATATAATTTTTTTCCAGAGTTGCTTTTAGAAGCGTTATTAATATTGAACCACCTTTATATTGAAAATTAAATTTTGTTGTGATTTTTGTTGATTCTACAAATAATTCTTCAATATTTATATCTTCATATACTTCTTTTCGTAATTTTAATACTGATTTTAAATTATCATTTTCAAGTAATTGAATATTTGTAATCATAAGTAATTTTTCTAAGTATTTTTCATGAGCGTAGATTTCAAGATCTTTATTTGTCATACCGAATCTATCTCTTATTTCAGATAATACTTCATTTAGTTCTTTCCTTGTTGTAATTCCGTTAATCTTCTTATGTAGTTCGATTATTACATCACTTTCGTCTGTATAGCATTTATCAATGTGAGTTTGAATATCTATTGGAATTGGTTCTCTTTCTTCATCTTCATTTATAGTTATGCCATTTATTTCTTCGTTAACTAGTTCCATATACATACTAACACCAACTGAATCAATAAAACCAGCTTGTTCTTTACCTAAAATATCTCCTGCTCCTCTAATCGCAAGGTCTCTCATAGAAATTTTGTATCCACTACCTAGTTCTGTAAATTCTTTTATTGCTTCTAATCTCTTTAGTGCTATGCTATTTAAGACTTTTTCTTTTTTATACATTAAGTAAGCATAAGCTATTCTGTCTCCACGACCGACACGACCTCTTATTTGATACAATTGACTTAAACCAAATCTGTCACTATCAATAACAATAATCGTATTAGCATTTGGTATATCTATACCATTTTCAATAATAGTTGTACTTATTAAAACATCATATTTTTTGTTTGTGAAATCATATATTATATCTTGCATTTCATTTTTAGACATTTTTCCATGCGCATAACATATTCTTGCTTCTGGTATTAATTTTTTATATTTTTCTGCAAGTGAGTCCATGTTAGTTATATTGTTATAAAGAATATATGATTGCCCATTTCTGTTCATCTCTTTTAGAATTACTTCTCTAATTAACATATCATTATATTCTATAACATATGTTTGAACTGGATATCTATTTCTTGGAGCACTTTCTATTAACGATAAATCTCTTATACCAACCAATGACATTTGTAATGATCTTGGAATTGGTGTTGCTGATACTGATAGAACATGAACATTGGATTTTAGCTTTTTAATTTTTTCTTTTTGTTCTACCCCAAAACGGTGTTCCTCATCTATAACAAGTAACCCTAAATCTTTAAATTCTACATCACTACTTAATAATCGATGAGTTCCAAATAAAATGTCTATTTTACCTTCTTTTAATCTTTTTAATTTTTCCTGTACTTGTTTATTAGTAAAATGTCTATTTATTAAATCTATATTAACTCCATAATTTTTAAACCTTCTTAAAGCTGAATCATATTGTTGATGAGAAAGCAGTGTTGTTGGGCATAAGTAGGCAACTTGTTTTCCATTCATTACTGTTTTAAACATTGCTCTAAAAACTACTTCTGTCTTTCCATAGCCAACATCTCCACACAATAATCTTTCCATTGGTCTTGGTTTTTCTAAATCCCTCTTTATTTCTTCACTAGCTTTTAGTTGATCTACTGTTTCTTCATAACCAAATTCAGATTCAAATATCATCTGCTCTTCATCGTCTTTTTTAAATGGTTCTATTGTGGCTTTATTTCTTGCTTGATATATTTTTAACAATTCACCAGTAATATTTTTTATTCTTTCTTTTATTCTTAACTTTGTCTTTGTCCATTCAACGCTATTTAATTTATTAATAGGTGGTTTTACTCCTTCTTTTGAGGAGTATTTATATAGTTTTGTAATGTCTTCAACTGGCATGTATAGTTTATCATTACCTTTGTATTGTATTAATAGATAGTCTCTTTTTAGTCCCTTTTTTTCTATTGTTGTAAGACCCATATATATACCAATTCCAGATTTTCTATGCACTACATAATCCCCTGGTTTTATACTATCTATTGACATTATTTTACTGCCAAGTGAACTACCTTTAATTAATTCTTTCTTATTTTGTGATTCATATAAGTCAAACTCTGAAAAAAATGCATTGTTTTTATACACAAATCCATGATTTAATGTACAATTTTCTATTTCTATTGATTTATCGTATTTTTTCACTTCATCTGTTAATAACTTGTTAGTTGTATATAATGTTCCACCACTTGTTTTTAGATCAAAAAAGAATTTTTCTTTATTTGAATTATAATTATCTATTGCCTCTGCTTCAATTTTAATGTCAGAATTTCTGTTATTTATTGTATCTAAATATAAATCATTTTCATTTACTAACTTACTTAACTTAAATATTTCACATTGCATACCTAAATATTTAAGTTGAGGTTGAATCATTTTTTCTTGATTTATTATTTGATTATAATTATGAAATATTACTAATCCATCTTTATTGTAATCTCTTATAGATGAATTGTTATTATCAAAATCATCTTTTATTGGAGATATAATTATTTCTTCTATTTCTTTTATAGATTTTTGTGTTACTGGATCAAAATATTTTATTTTTTCTATTGTGTCGTCAAATAACTCAATTCTAATAGGATTTTCTTCATTAATAGGAAATATATCTATGATAAAACCTCTGACTGCAAAATCAGATGTTTCATATACCATACTTTCTTTTTTATATCCTATTTTAATAAGTTTATTAATAAAATCTTCTCTGTTTATTTCTGAATTAATTTTAATATTTATTCTATTTTCTTTATAACTTGAAGGAGCTGGTAATTTTTTTATAAAACTATTTAGGTGAACTATAATTATTTTTTTACTCTCTGACTCAAATTTATTAAGTATATTTGCTCTCATATATAGTAACTCTGGGGAACTAGCTATTGCTTTTTTTGCCATAAAGTCATCTTCTGGAAATAAATATACTTCATCTAAATAATTTTTTATTTCATTATATATTTCTGTTGCTTCATTTAATGTAGATACAACTAGTAACAAATTTTTCTTTGTAGTAAAAAAGATATATAACAAAAGTTGGTTATATATTTCATTTTTGCTTACTGATATTTTATGTACAGCATTAATATCAAAATCAAATAATTTTTTAAATAAATTATTTTTCATGTCTAGTTCCTATTATATTTTTCCATTAATTTATCTATATTATACATTGTAAAATCATCAATTATATTAGCTACTATTGGTAATACTTGTTCTATTTTTTCATCTTCGTCTTTTGTAAAAGTTCCCAAAACATATTTATCTAATGGAATTTGATTCTTTGAAATACCTATTCTGATTCTTTGAATATTTTCTGTTTTAAGTAATTCTATTATGTTTTTTATTCCATTGTGTCCACCAGCACTACCATTTCTTTTAATTTTAAATGTTCCAACCTCAAAGTCTACATCATCATATATAACTATTAGGCTTGATAAATCTATATTATAGTATTTCACAAATTCTATAACTGATTCTCCGGATAATATGTGGTATGTT
>JABLTK010054158.1_pt1 | contig 74637 bp, 85 predicted proteins | sample 7160131 | NCBI WGS metagenome assembly JABLTK01 (sample SAMN14651221, study PRJNA627086) | human gut metagenome | isolation source: feces | host: Homo sapiens | reverse complement strand
GCATTGGCAAAAATAATTACAATCAATACATTTCTTATCTAAATTACAATACTTAATTAATACGCATAAAAACGGACATTCTTTATTATTCATAAACAACACCACCTAACTAAATAAGATAAAAAAATTCAAAGCTAAAATAAATGCAATTCCTAATATTCCTAAAATAAAAAGATAATTAGCAAAAGCAGAGCCAAAATCAAATTCAAATTCTTCATAACACAAAAGAAATATAAGAGCTAAAACAGGAAGTCCAAAAAGCAAAATCATATTAAGACCTCCTAATTAAATCATAAAAATAAGTATTGCCTGCTTCAAACTTAAAAACTAAATCATAAGTATTAATAGGAAAAGAAAAAACTACAAAAGAGTTATATCTTAAATAAATTGAATCATTAGAAAAAGAAATATTATTACATGCAATATTCAAACAAAATAAACCTACTTCATTTAAAGAAATATAAAAATCAATATTATCTATTTTCATATTAATCACCTACAAAAATTATTAAGGTTGCTACCCTTTAAATAAGCTATAAATTACAATGTGTAAGTTTAATCAAACCCACTTACAAGCGTTCTTTGGAATATAGAAAAAATTAATTACTTCTAAGCTTCTATCTGTAAATCAATCCATTTTCTGAGTCTATCTAAACTAACATAGTAATTTCCACCAATCTTAAAGCTTGGAAAAGTTTTAGACCTGCACAAATTATAAGCAGTAGATAAACTTACTCCTAAATATCTTGAAAGCTCCTTAGGGGAAAGTAAAAGCTTATCATCTTCCTTCAAATCATCCATATATTCACCTCCTAAATTCAATAAAATATTGAATAATTATATATTATTCAAAAAATCATTGAATGTCAATAGAAAATTCAATAAATCATAGAATAAAAATTCAATAAAACATAAAATATAATAAAGGAGATGATTATATGACAATAAATGAAACAATATCAAAAAATTTAAGAAAGTTTAGAAAAGAAAAAGGACTAAGCCAAAAGGAAATAGGAGAACAATTAAAAGTAGGAGGTGCAACAGTCTCATCATGGGAAAAAGGAAATACTCAAATAAACATAGAAATGCTATATAAATTTTGTAAAATAGTTAATAAATCAATAGCAGAAATAATGGAAATAGAAGAGAACAAAGAATTATCTCAAAAAGAAAATGAATTAATAAAAGACTATAGAAAAATAAATAAAAAAGGAAAGCAAGAAGCTGAAAAGAGAATAAAAGAATTAACGTACATTCCAGAATACACACAAGAAGAAGAATTTTTAAAAGAACAAAATTCTGTATCTTAAAGATTATATTTCCCCTATTAGAACCTCTTGTAAGGGAGGTTTTAACCATGAAAACTAACTACAGAAAAAAAATAAAAAATGGAAAAGAATATTATTTCTTTAGATTGAAACATGAAAACTTAGAAAAACCAAAAGATATATATGCAACAAATATAAAGGAACTAGAAAAGAAAATAAAAGAAGCAAGAGCAAAACTGGATGCAAACTTAATAAAGACAGATAAAACTTACAAAGAAATATTAGAATATTGGCTATATGAAGTTAAATTTCAAGATATTAAAAACACATCAAAAGAAGTATATGACAAAGTATATAAAAAACATATACAAAATTCTAAAATAATGAAAATTAAAATTAATAAATTAAAGAAAGAAGATATGCAAAGCTTTTACAATATAATAAAAAATAAAAACATAGGAGAATCAATAATAAAAATAATCAAAATAGAAATTCAAGGTTCTATAAGATTTGCATATGAAAATGAATTAATAATAAAAGACTTTTCAAAATTAGTAACAGCTCCAAAGATAAGAAAAAGAACATTTGAAAGTAAAAAAATAAAATTTTTCACAGAAGAAGAAGAAAAAATATTTATAAAAGAAATAGAAGGAGAAAGATTAGAACTACTTTATATATTAGCACTAAGTACTGGAGCAAGACAAAGCGAATTATTAGCCTTAACATGGAATGACATAAATTTTAATAAGAATTATATAAGAATAAATAAAATAGCAAAATACCAACAGATAATAACAAAAGAAAAAAGAAGTAAATACCAAGCAATAATACAAACTCCAAAGACTGAAAAAAGTATAAGAATAGTTCCTTTTCCTGAAAGTATAAAAAGTAAAATATATTCATACAAAAAAGAGCAAGAAGAAATATTGGGGAATATAAACAAAAACAATTTAATATTTTGCAATATAGAAGGAAAGTATATAAATGGGAATAATGTATATATGAATTTTAAAAGGATATTAAAAAGAATAAATAAAGAAAAAAATATACTACCAAATATAACATTTCATGACTTACGTCACACATATGCAACAAGATTATTTGAAAAAGGAGTAAATCCCAAAATAGTACAAGAAATATTAGGACACAGTAATATTTCAATAACACTAAACACATATACTCATGTATCCGAAGAAATTAAAAAAGAAGTAAGTGAAAAAATAAATAATATATTTAAATAAGGGGCAAAAAGAGGGGGCAAAAAAAAATTAATATATTAACAAAACAAGGAAAAATCAAAGATGAGAGGTGTTAAGAAAGTTAAAGGTATGTTAATTTATATTATTAAAAATAGATTATAATAGTGCAAAATGTTAAAATAATGTTTAGATATAGGAGGAAGAAATGAATAATTTAAATATAAATAATTTAAAAAGATTTAAAGATTACTTAGTAATAGAAAATGAAAAGAGTAAGGTTGTTTTTTCAACAGCAGAAGAAAATAGAAGTTTTAATAGACATACAGATGATGGAGTAGAAAATCTTATGAGTATAAAAAAAGATTTTAATGTAAATCATGTATCATATTTAAAACAAATTCATTCTGATGAAATACTTATAATAAATGAAGATAATATAGATAGTATAAATGAAAGTGAAGGGGATGCAATAATTACAGATTTAAAAAATATTGCTATTGGAGTTTTTACTGCTGATTGTGTTCCTATAATATTAATTGATGAAAAAAAGCAGGTTTCTGCAGCAATACATAGTGGTTGGAAAGGAACATTTAAGTCAATTACTTTAAAAACAATAAAAAAACTTGAAAGCACTTATGACTCTAAAGCAGAAGATATTAAAGCTTATATAGGTGCTCATATAAGACAATGTTGCTATGAGGTATCTGAAGAATTAAAAGAAAAGTTTATTGAAGAAAAAAATATAAGCACAGATTTACTTTTCAAGGGAAGAAATTTAAGTATGGAAGAATGTATATTAAAAGATATTAGAGATTCAGGAATAAAAGAAGAAAATATTTATTCATTACCTTTATGTACTCATTGTACTGAAGAAATAAAGTTACATTCTTATAGAAAATCAAAGGGACTTTATGGAAGAATGTTTTCTTTTGTAATTTTAAATTAAAGGGGAGAAAAATAAATGGCTGAGGGAAAAGTTTTAGTTGTAGATGATGAAGAACATATTGTAGAATTATTAAAATTTAATTTAGAAAATACAGGATATAAAGTAATTACTGCAAATAATGGTAATGATGCTATTAGTTTAGCAAAGGAGAATAAACCTGATTTAGTACTTTTAGACTTAATGCTTCCAGGCATGGATGGTTTTGATGTATGTAAAGAAATAAAAAGAAATACTGAAACTAGAAAAACAGCAATTATTATGCTTACTGCAAAGGGGGAAGAATTTGATAAAATATTAGGTTTAGAACTTGGAGCAGATGATTATATAACAAAACCTTTTTCAATAAGAGAGCTTCTTGCAAGGGTAAAAGCTGTGCTTAGGAGAAGCGCAAATGTTAAAACAGAAGAGATAAATGTATTTGAAAGTGGTCATCTTAATGTTAATTTTGAACGTCATGAAGTAAAGGTTAATGGAGAAAAGGTAGATATGACTCTTAAAGAATTTGAACTTTTAGAGATTTTAATAAAAAATAGAGGAAAAATTCTTCAAAGAGAAACTTTATTAGATAAAGTGTGGGGCTATGAATATATAGGGGAAACAAGAACAGTAGATGTTCATATAAGATATCTTAGAAAGAAAATTGAAAAAGATGATAAAAATCCTAAATTTATTGAAACCATAAGAGGAGTGGGCTATAGATTTAGTTCAGATAATAATTAAAATGAAGAAAAAGATAATAATAACAATAATAATAACCATAGTTTTCTCTTTAGTATTAGCTACCACTTCATTTTTAACAATCTTTAATGTAGAAAATATGAGAAAAGTTAAAAGTAATTTAAAAAATTATGCTGAATATATAGTAAGAAATAATTATGAAGATATAAATGAAGTAAAAGGAATAAAATTAGATAATACAACTATTAGATGTACATATATAAATTCAGATGGACAAGTTATTTATGATACTTTAGGAGAGGTTGATGAAAATCACTTAAATAGAATAGAAGTAAAAGAAGCATTAAAATATGGAGAAGCTTATGCTGTAAGAAATAGTACTACAGACAATGAAAAGTTAGTGTATTATGCAAAAAAGCTTGATAATGGTAATATATTAAGGCTTTCAGTATCTTTTAAAAGCATAAGCTATTTTAATTTTTACAAGCTTGGATATTCTCTTATAATAGGTATATTAATATTTGTATTTACTTTTATAATTTCAATGAAGCTTGTAAGAACAATAATGAAACCAGTAAATGAACTTGAAGAAGTAACAAGTAGAATAGCAAGAGGAGACCTTCATATTAGAGCTAAAGCAAAAACTAATGATGAATTAGGAACTTTAGGAAAAACATTTAATAACATGGCAGACCAACTTCAAAGTAAAATGAATGAGGTTATGGATAAACAAAATAGACTTGAATCTATTGTTAAATCTATGGAAAGTGGAGTAATAGCTGTTGATTTAAGTGGTAATATTATAATTATAAATCCCTATGCAAAAAGAATATTTGGCATTAAAGATGATATTACAGGAGAAAAAATATATGATTATATTAAAGATTTTGATATAAATTATTTTTTAAATGAAGAAGAGGAAATAGCAAAAGAAATAAAAATTCTTCATCCTGCAGAAAGGGAACTTAAAATAAAGAAAGCTTTTATACTAAGTGGTCGTGAAAAGATAGGTAAAGTTATTGCTGTTCAGGATATTTCAGATATAAAAAGACTTGAAAATATGAGAAGTCAGTTTGTGGCAAATGTAACTCATGAATTAAAAACACCATTAACATCTATAAAAGGTTTTGCAGAAACATTAAAATATGTTGAAGATGAAAAAACAAGAGAGAAATTTTTAGATATTATTGATAATGAGGCTGAAAGGTTAAGTAGACTTATAAGTGATATACTTGTACTTTCTAAAATTGAAAGCTCAACTACAACAGATGATGAAGATTTTATGCCTTATATAGTAATAGATGAGGTTATTAGTATTGTAAAAAATATGGCAGAGTCAAAAAATATTTCATTAATAGTAGAAAAAAGTGAAAAAGATATAAAGCTTCATGGAGATAAGGATAAATTCCTTCAATTAGTTTTAAACCTTGTTGAAAATGGAATAAAATATTCTAATGAAGGCTCAACAGTAAAGGTTAGAAGCTTTATTAAAAAGGGTGATTATATACTTGAAGTAGAGGATAATGGCATAGGAATTCCTAAAGAAGATATGCCAAGAATATTTGAAAGATTTTATAGAGTGGATAAATCTAGAAAAGGTGGAGGAACAGGTCTTGGTCTTGCAATAGTAAAACATATTGTTAAAATATTTAATGGAGAAATAAGTATAGAGAGTGAATTAAATAAAGGCTCTATTTTTACAGTTACAATAAAAAATATATAGTAGTTTTAAAGTGTGAATTGTTAATTAATAATTCACACTTTTTTTACAAAAGTTTAATTGTTAAGAAATGATAAAGGTTACAATAAATAATGTTAAATTTAATTAATATTTTCCTAATATTAATTAACAATAGGGTAATATTACTTTAACTTTCAGGTAATACTATTAAATTGTTCAAGAAAATAAAAGAAAAAAACATATATATAATGTTTGGAGGAATAATAATGAAAAAAAGAACTTTAAAATTAATAATGAGCGGATTAATGGTGGCTATGATTGGAGGAGCTTTAGCTGGATGTGGAAATAGTTCAGATACTTCAACTAACTCAGCATCATCTAATGATAAAAAAGTAACAATAGCAGTTTCAGGTTCAACTTCTGTAGGTCCATTAATGGAAAAGGTTGCTGAAAGTTATGAAGCTAAAAATAATAATGTATCAATAGAAATAAATCAAGTTGGTTCATCAGCAGGAATAAAAGATGCTATAAATGGAGTAGCTGAAATTGGAATGTCTTCAAGAGATTTAAAAGATGAAGAAAAATCAAGTGGAGCTAAGGGAACAGTAATAGCATATGATGGGATAGCTGTAATAACAAACACTGAAAACAAGGTAAAAGATTTAACATTAGAACAATTAAAAGATATTTATACAGGAAAAATAACTAACTGGAAAGATGTTGGAGGAGAAAATGGTCAAATAGTAGTAGTTTCAAGAGAAGATGGTTCAGGAACTAGAGATGCTTTCCAAGAAATTGTTGGTTATAAATCAGAAGAATTAGTAGCAGATGCAACAATAGCAGATGGTTCAGGTAATATAAAGACAACTGTTTCTGGAAATAAAAATGCAATAGGATTTGTTTCATTCTCATATGTTGATGATAGTATAAGTGCTTTAAAAGTAAATGGAGTAGAACCAACTGAAGAACTTGCAAAAAGCGGTGAGTATAAATTATCAAGACCATTTTTACTTGTAACTAAAGATGATACTTTAACAGATGAAGGACAAAAAGTTATTGATTATATATTAAGTGATGAAGGACAAAATATAGTAGCAGAAGACAAACTTATAAAAGTAAACTAATTAAACTTAAAAACTATGCCCTCTTTAAGAGGGTATATTTATGTAAAACTTACATATTAAAAAGCATAACTTCTAGGAGGTAATTTAATGCTTAATAAAAATAAAAGCAATAAGGTTAAATATATAATCGAATATATTACAAAGTTTATATTTTTTATAAGTGCAATGCTTGCAGTAATTAGTCTTTTACTTATTATAAGCTTTGTATTTTATAAAGGATTATCCCCTTTTATAAAAGAAGGATATTCATTTAAAGATTTTCTATTAGGTACTAAGTGGGTGCCAAGTAGTGAACAATTTGGAATAGCACCAATGATAGTAGCATCTATATTAGCTACCTTAGGAGCTTTAATAATAGGAATTCCAATAGGAATATTAACAGCTGTATTTATAGCAGAAATAGCACCTAAAAAAATTGGTAAAGTAATTTCAACAGCTGTTGAGTTATTAGCTGGAATACCATCAGTATTATATGGAGTATTTGGACTAGCAATTATAGTTCCATGGATACAAAATACATTTAATCAACCAAAGGGACAAAGTTTGTTAGCAGTAATAATAGTATTAGCAGTAATGATGCTTCCAACAATAGTAACAGTTTCAGAAACTGCAATAAGAGCTGTACCTAAAAGTTATAAAGAAGGTTCTTTAGCCCTTGGAACATCTCATATAGAAACTACTTTTAAGGTAGTTGTACCAGCTGCTAAATCAGGTATTTTAGCAGGAGTAGTGTTAGGAGTAGGAAGAGCTATTGGAGAAACAATGGCAATAATATTAGTAGCAGGAAATTCACCAATAATTCCAACATCAATATTTAATGGAGTAAGACCTTTAACAACTAATATAGCCTTAGAAATGGGATATGCATATGGAACACATCAAGAGATGTTGTTTGCAACAGGAGTGGTTTTATTTATATTTATTTTGTTACTAAATTTACTATTAAGTAAGCTTTCTAATAAGGAAGGTGCATAAAGATGAATTCAAGAAAAGTTAAAGACAATGTTTTTAAAGCTTTATTATGGCTTTCAGCAGGAATAACAGTATTTATATTAGTATTTATTTTAGGATTTATATTTATAAAAGGTTTTAGAAAAATAAACTTAACATTTTTAACAGCAGATTATTCTGCCTCTGGAAATGGAGGAATACTTCCAATGATAGTTTCAACTCTCTATTCAGTAGTATTATCAATAGTAGTTGCAACACCAATTGGAGTTTTAGCTGCAGTATACCTTCAAGAATATGCAAAACAAGGAAAACTTGTAAAAGTAATAAGATTTGCAACAGAAAGTTTATCTGGAATTCCTTCAATAGTATATGGATTATTTGGTTCAATATTTTTTGTTGATGTATTAGGATTTGGATATTCTATTTTAGCAGGTTCATTAACTGTTTCAATAATAATACTTCCAGTAATAATAAGAACTACAGAAGAAGCATTAAAGTCAGTTCCAAAATCTTATAGAGAGGCTTCATTAGGTCTTGGAGCAACAAAGTTTCAAACTTTATATAAAGTAATAGTTCCAAGTTCTCTTCCAGGAGTTTTATCTGGAGTAATACTTTCAATTGGACGTGTAGTTGGAGAATCAGCAGCAATATTATTAACATCTGGAACAGTTGCAAAAATGGCTACAAGTATTATGTCAAGTTCAAGAACTCTTACAGTTCATGCTTATTTAGTTACTAAAGAATCTGGTGATATTGAACAAGCTGCAGCTGTTGGTATAGTTTTAATAGTTATAATATTACTTTTAAATACAGTAGCAAAATTAATAACTAAGAAATTTAGTAAAGCAAATTATTAAATAGAGGTGTAAAAATGGCTAAAATAACAGTTAAAGATTTAGATTTATATTATGGCTCTCATCAAGCTTTAAAAAAGATAAATATGAATATAGAAAAAAATGAAGTTACTGCATTTATAGGACCTTCAGGATGTGGTAAATCAACCTTTTTAAGAACATTAAATAGAATGAATGATTTAATAGATGATGTAAAGATAACAGGAGAAGTTTTAATAGATGGAGAGGATATTTATAAAAGTAATGATGTAATTGCTTTAAGAACAAAGGTTGGAATGGTCTTTCAAAAACCAAATCCTTTCCCAATGTCAATATATGATAATATTGCATATGGACCAAGAATACATGGTATAAAGGATAGAAAAAAATTAGACCAAATAGTTGAAGAAAGTTTAAAAAGTGCAGCTATATGGGATGAAGTTAAGGATAGACTTAAAACAAGTGCTATGGGTTTATCAGGAGGACAACAACAAAGACTATGTATAGCAAGAACTTTAGCAGTTTCTCCAGAAATAATATTAATGGATGAACCAACTTCTGCACTAGACCCTATCTCTACAAGTAAAGTAGAAGAACTTATGGATGAACTTAAAAAGCAATATACTGTTGTAATTGTAACTCATAATATGCAACAAGCAGGTAGAATAGCTGATAAGACAGCATTTTTCTTAACTGGTGAAGTTGTTGAGTTTGGAAAAACAGATGATATTTTCTATAAACCAAGGGATAAGAGAACAGAAGATTATATAACAGGAAGATTCGGTTAAAATTTTAAGGAGATGAAGAAAAATGACATTAACTTCACAAAAAATAAGAATAAAAGAAATCAATTGTCAAATAGTTCAAATGTCAACATTAGTTGAAAAGCAATTATATGCAAGTATGCTTGCACTTAAAAATCATGATTTAGAAATTATTGATAAGATTATGAAGGAAGATGATAAGGTAGATGAACTTCAAAAGAAAATAGAAGAAGAGTGTATAAAGTTTATAGCAAGTGAACAACCGTTAGCTAAGGATTTAAGAAATGTATTTACAGCAACTAAGGTAGTTACAGATTTTGAAAGAATGGCAGATTATTCAGTAGATATATGTAAAATAATTAAAAGAATGAATAATGATGCTACAGATTTTGAAGGAGATGCTCTTTCTTTATGGGTAATGGAAGAAAAAATAAGAAAAATGATTTCTTTAGCTACAAATGCCTATGTAAATATTGATGAAGAACAAGCTTATGAAATATGTAAGATGGATGATGAAATAGATTCCCTTTATAAAACTATATTTGAAAGTACTTTAAAAAATGTAAAGCTTGATGAAGTAAGAGCAAATAAAAATGCACAACTTTTATTTGTAGCTAAATATTTAGAACGTGTAGCAGACCATGTAACAAATATATGTGAATGGATAATATTTTCTAAAACTGGAGAATATGTAGACCTTAATGAATAATAAATAATCTTTATAAAAAAAGAATACTCATCATATTAAAAAATATATAATCTTAGGTTCATTATTTTATGAAGCAGTGACTTTAAGCTATAATGAGCCTAAGATTTTTTTTATTATGAAAGATTATATTTAATTTGACTTACTATTGTTAATAATGTAATATAGCATAAGATGGGGTATTTGCATGGATAGGAAGTGAAAAAATGAAAAACTTAATAAGAAGTACTTCCAGGAAGTATAGCTGAGGAAATTGAAGTTAGAGATTATTTATTATCTGTTAATGAAGAAGAGATTCATAATATCTTTAATAAATACTTATAACGAGGAGGAATAAAATTTATGAGAAAGCCAATAGTTGCTTTAGTTGGTAGACCAAACGTTGGAAAGTCTACTTTATTTAATAAAATAGCAGGACAAAGAATATCTATTGTTCAAGATACTCCAGGAGTAACAAGAGATAGAGTTTATGCTGATGCAGAATGGTTAAATTATAGCTTTACAATGATAGATACTGGTGGTATAGAACCAGAAAGAGATGATATTATAGTAAAGCAAATGAGAAGACAGGCTCAAATAGCTATAGAAACTGCTGATGTAATAATATTTTTAGTTGATGGAAAAGAAGGAATTACATCTGCTGATGAAGATGTTGCAAATATGCTTAGAAAAAGTAAAAAGCCAGTTGTATTAGCAGTAAATAAAATTGACTCTTTAAAAGAAGAGGATAATGCATGGGAGTTTTACAATTTAGGTATTGGAGACCCAATAACAATATCAGCATCTCAAGGACTCGCCCTTGGAGATATGCTTGATAGAGTTGTATCTTATTTTGACCCTATATCAGAAGAAGAACAAGAGGATGAATATATAAGGATAGCTATGGTAGGTAAGCCAAATGTAGGTAAATCATCTCTTATAAATAAACTTTTAGGAGAGGAAAGAGTTATTGTATCTAATGTTCCTGGAACTACTAGAGACGCAATAGATAGCTATTTAGAAAATGACCTTGGAAAGTTTATATTAGTTGATACAGCTGGTATAAGAAGAAAGAGTAAGGTTAAAGAGGAAATAGAAAGATATAGTGTTATAAGAACCTTAGCTTCTATAGAAAGAGCTGATGTTTGTATACTTATGATAGATGCTACAGAAGGAATAACTGAACAGGATGAAAAGATAATAGGTTTTGCACATGAAAAGAGAAAAGCTATTATGGTTATAGTTAATAAGTGGGATCTTGTAGAAAAAGATGATAAAACTATGAATAAATTTAAAAGTGACCTTCAAAGTAACTTAAAGTTCTTAGGATATGCAGAATATTTATTTATATCAGCTTTAACAGGTCAAAGAGTTCATAAAGTTTTAGAAATGGCAAAAAAATGCTATGATAATTATTCAAAGAGAATACCAACAGGAGTTTTAAATGATGTTATAAATAAAGCTGTACTTATGAAAGAACCACCTGTAGTTGCTCTTAAGAGACTTAAAATTTTCTATGCAACTCAAGTTGCAGTAAAACCACCTAAATTTGTGTTCTTTGTAAATGATATGCAGGCAAGACATTTTTCATATGAAAGATATTTAGAAAATCAAATTAGAGATAGTTTCGATTTTAAAGGAACTGGTATTGAAATAGAATATAGAGAGAGGAAGGATAAGTAATGAGTAAAATAGCCTTTATCGGTGGAGGGAGCTTTGGTAGCGCACTATCTGTTTTGTTAGCAAAAAAAGGAAATGAAGTAGCCATATATGACAGAGATGAATATGTTGTAAATGATATAAATAAAAACAAAAGAAATAGTAAATATTTAAAAGATTTAATAATTCCAGAAGGTGTAAAAGCATACTCCAATATGGAGGAGGCTATTAACTCAGCAGAATATATTGTTTTTGCAGTTCCATCTCATGTAATAAGGTCAGTTGCAAAAAGTTTAAAAGGAAAAATTTCAGAAAGTGTTCCTATAATATCTATTGCTAAAGGAATTGAGGAAGGAAGCGATAAAAGATTATCTGTAGTAATTGAAGAGGAGCTTCCTAAAAATCCAATAGTTATTCTTTCAGGACCTAGTCATGCAGAAGAAGTAGCTTTAGAAATTCCAACAACAGTAGTTGTATCATCAAAGAATATGAAGTATGCAGAAAAGGTGCAAGATTTATTTATGTGTCCATGGTTTAGAATATATACTAATGAAGATTTAATTGGAATAGAAATAGGAGGGGCATTAAAAAATGTTATTGCCCTTGCGGCTGGAGTAATAGATGGAGTAGGCTATGGAGACAATACTAAAGCAGCATTAATGACTAGAGGAATGGCAGAAATTGCTAGAGTAGGAGTAGCATTAGGAGGAAAAGCAGTAACCTTTTATGGTTTAACAGGAATGGGAGACTTAATAGTTACATGTACTTCTATGCATTCAAGAAATAGAAGAGCTGGAATTTTAATAGGTGAAGGAAAAACATTAGATGAAGCTGTAAAAGAAGTTGGAATGGTAGTTGAAGGAGTAAAGGCTTGTAAGGCATTTTATGAATTAAAAGAAAAGATAAATGTTTCTATGCCTATAACAGATGCTCTTTATAATGCTTTATTTAAGGGAGTTGACCCTAAAACTGCTGTAAATAATTTAATGGTTCGTGAGAAAAAATCTGAAAGTTTATAAAGGCTTTATAATTTAAAAGTGTGAATTATTATTTTTAAGTTTATTTAAGATAATAATTCACACTTTTTTTATTCTATAGGAAATTATATATATTTGTTATAAAAAATAGTTCATTTTATTAAAGGTTAATCATATCATATAGAGATGGTGTAGTATATATCAAATTGAATAAAATATAATAAGGAGAATATACATATACTGTTAAGAATAAATTTAGGAGGTTATAACTTGGAGAGCTTCAATATATATAAGGACATAGCTGAAAGAACCCAAGGCGACATATATGTTGGTGTGGTTGGTCCTGTAAGAACAGGTAAATCAACCTTCATAAAAAAATTTATGGACTTAATGGTTATACCAAAGATTGATAATAGCTTTAAGAAAGAAAGAGCTAAAGATGAACTTCCACAAAGTGGCTCAGGAAAAAGTATTCATACAACAGAACCTAAATTTGTACCAAATGAAGCAATTGAAATAAGCTTAAATGATGAAATAAAATTTAAAGTTAGAATGGTAGATTGTGTTGGGTATATTGTAAAGGGTGCACTTGGATATCTTGAAGGAGAAAACTCTAAAATGGTTCATACACCTTGGTATGATTATGAAATCCCTTTTGAAGATGCAGCAGAAATAGGAACAAGAAAAGTAATACAAGACCATTCAACAATAGGCCTTGTAATAACAACTGATGGAAGTATTACAGGTATTAAAAGAGAAGAATATTTAGAACCAGAAGAAAGGGTTATAAATGAACTTAAAATGATAAATAAACCATTTGTTATTATACTTAACACTTCAAGACCAAATTCGCAAGAAACTAAAGCATTAAAAAAGGAAATGGAAGAAAAATATAAAGTTACAGTACAAATAATGGATGTATATAATATGAATGAAGAAAATATAGAAGAAATATTTAAATGTGTACTTAATGAATTCCCAGTAAAAGAAATTAATATTGATATGCCAGAATGGCTTGAAAAATTAGAACCTAGCCATTGGTTAAAAAAAGATTTCTTCAACATAATTAAGGAGATGAGTGAAGATATATCTAAAGTAAAGGATATAAAAATCTCCCTTGATAAAATAAAAAATGATGAGTACTTAGGCACATCCACATTATCAGAAATGGATTTAGGAATAGGAATAGGAAGAGTAGTATTAAAGCCAGAAGATGGGGTTTTTTATAAAGTTCTTAGTGAAATATGTGACTTAAATGTATCTTCAGAAAGCGATTTATTAGCAATAATTAAAGATTTAAACTTTGCTAAAAAAGAATATGATAGAGTAAAGGATGCTTTAAATGATGTAAGAGAAACAGGCTATGGATTAGTTGCACCACAATTATCAGAAATGAAATTTGAAGAGCCTGAAATTGTGAAACAAGGAAATAAATTTGGAGTAAAATTAAAAGCAAGTGCACCATCTCTTCACTTTATAAAAGCAGATATAAAAACAGAAATAAGCCCTATAATGGGATCAGAAAAAGAATCAGAAGAACTTGTAAAAGCTATACTAGACCAATTTGAAACAGACCCAACAAGCCTTTGGCAAAGTAATATGTTTGGAAAATCACTAGAAGTACTAGTAAAAGAAGGACTTCAAAACAAACTATACAAAATGCCAGAAGATGTTCAAATAAAAATCCAAAAGACCCTTCAAAAGATTATAAATGAGGGAAATGGAGGACTTATTTGCATTATATTGTAAAAAAGATTGTAGTTTCAAACATTAATTAAATAAAACATTATCAAAAAATATTAAATATAAAAAGTTATTTATATAAAACTATTTTTTACCTTCAAAATTTATAAATCTTTTTAGAGTCTAAGCATAATCTTAGGCTCTTTTTCTATTTGTAAAAAAATAACACTTAAAGAGATATAGAAAAAATATTTTATTTGAAATTCAGATTTGTATAAATAAGTTCCTTGATATAAATTCTTTGATATAATTAATAGGGATGTAGATAAAACAGATGTAAGCCTCTATTTATAAATATAAGTTCGCATAAATATTAGATGTTACGGAAAGTAACAATGTTGTTACAGTTCATTTCTTGATTGTTACAAGGCATATGCAGTAGGATGATCTTGTAAATAAAACAATGCCATGATAGATGGCAGATTATAAGGAGGAATTTAAAATGACATTTGGAGAAAAATTAAAGGAAGCAAGAAAAAAAGCAGGATTATCACAAGAACAGTTTGCGGAGAAAATGAATGTTTCAAGATCTGCAATTGCTAAGTGGGAAACTGATAAAGGTATGCCAGATGTAAACAATCTTAAAGTCATGTCTCAGTTGCTTAATGTTAGCATTGATTATTTGTTAGATGAAGATGAAAAGATTAGCTTTAATGAGATGAAAGAAGCTATTAATCTTGATGAATATGAAAAATCAGGTAAATGTAGAGATAAAAAAGATGCTGTCTGTTATGCAAAAAATAGTGATGCTACTAAGATTTATCCATTGATTAGAACAAAGAAAATGAGCAAAGCAGAATGGTTATTGGATTTTGTAGTTCAGCCAGGTGTTGTGCAACTTGTTGATTATTTAAATGACAATTCAGCCTATTATTTAGTTGAGAAAAATGATAAGCAATATCTTATTAAAGTAACAAAAGATTTTATTATTACAAATGAATTGGCAGAAAAGGTTAATGTAAAAAAGTTTATAATAGGTAAACACATGTATAAAAGTGCAGGATACACATTAATTTAATAATTAGATTTTTAAGTAAAAAATAAACTTAACTAAAAAGCATTGTTTTAGATAAAAGTATAAAAAAGTATACTAATTTTCTAAATACAATGCTTTTTTAGTAAGAGAAAAAAGAAGATTTAGTTTTACTTTAATAATAATTTTTTATAGGATAAGTCTATTGCAAAAGCACCAAGTGGAGCTGTTAACACTATTGCTAATACTGCAACTGTTAATATAGTGTTTCCACAAGCAAATCCTAATGCTAAGGGTATTCCACCTATTGCGGCTTGAACAGTTGCTTTTGGTGTATATGCCATCATTGTAAATAATTTTTCTTTTCCTGAAAGATTAGTTCCAAGAAGACATACAAATACTCCAAACATTCTAAATATTAATGCACCTATAATAACAATTATTGCCTTTAAGCCCACATTTTTAAGATAACCAATATTAACTGTTGCACCTACAAGTACAAATAGGAATACTTCTGCGCCTACCCATAGCTTTCCATATTTAAGTGCTAGCCTTTTTGCCACAACTTCTCTTTTTCTTTGAAGTCCAATACCAACAAACATAATTGCAATAAGTGCTGAAAATGTAATGGCTGTTGTAAGTTTGTCTTCAATTACAACAAGTATGAATGAAATACTTAAGATTATAAGTACTTTTGAAGTATCACGTATATGTATCTTTTTAAAATAAAATGCTAGTAAATATCCTATAAAAAGTCCTATACAAATTCCTAGAATAATTGATATTGGAATATTTATAAAACTTAATATGGAAGTTCCTTTTCCTTGAATTATTCCAGTAAAGGTTGAAAAAAGCACAATTACATATACATCATCTACAGAAGCACCAGCTAATATTAATTGTGGAATTCCTTTGTTTGTTCCATAGCCTTCATCCATGATTTTTACCATTCTTGGCACAACTACAGCAGGAGATACTGCTGCTAAAACAGAACCTAGGATAGTTGCTTCTAAAATTGATAGTCCCATAACCTTTGGTGCAATTAAAACCATTCCTAACAATTCAAAACTTGCAGGAACAAAACACATAAGAATAGCTGGTCTGCCTATTTTTTTAAGACCTGATAAATCAAGTCCTAAACCAGCTCTTGTTAAAATAATAATCAAAGCAATTTTCCTAAGCTCTGCTGAAATGTTTAAAATACTTCCATCAAGTAAATTTAATACATATGGTCCTAAAATAATACCTGTTATTAACATTCCAAGTAGGTTTGGTAATTTTATCCTTTGACATATCCACCCCATAAACATACCAATAATTAAAATTAATGCAATACTTAATAACATTATAGTCCTCCTTTTTACGCAGAAAAAGCTGATAGCATCTGCGTTAATTTATTAATCGCAGAAGTCATCAGCTTAATAAGCGGTTTAAGTATTATTATACTTAGGGAGAACTTCATTCCCTTTTTATATAATATCATAATTATTTTTTTTTGCAAGAAAAAATCAGTAAAAATCTATGTTATAATAAGTGTTAGTAATATTTTTAATAAGGATTGAAAGTTATTGGGAGGAAAATATTGTGAAAAATTACTTATCTAGGGGTAAAAACCTTTTAGTAATTATTCTTCTTATGAATATGGTGTTTATATTTAATTCAGAAAAAATAAAAAACATATTTCTTATAATAGCAACAGTTTTATTAGGAATTTTATATTTATATATAAATATTATACCAAGAAAAGAAAAACAATTAAGCAAAAGGTTAAAAATAATGATTGGAGGGTATGAGTTACTTATAGATTCTATTTTATGTATATTTTTAGAAAGTATACTTTATATTTATATGTTTTTAATTAAGGGGATTTCTTTAAGTACTTGGATTATTGTTTTAAATATAGTTATAGCATTAGTAATTGGGATTTTACCCTTAATAAATGGATTTTTTAGATTGTTATTTACTTCAAGGCAATTAGGTTTTTCTTATAGAGTATTATTATTATGTTTATGGTGGATGCCTATTGTAAATCTTATTCTTCTTAAAAAAGCTTGTAAAAAAGTAAGGTTTGAATATTTTTCTGAACTTTCAAAGGAAGAACTAAATTTAGCTAGAAAGGAAAAGGAAGTTTGTAAAACTAAATATCCAATTTAATGGTTCATGGAATATTTTTTAGAGATTGGATGTTTATAAATTATTGGGGCAGAATTCCAAAGGCATTAATAAAAAATGGGGCAGAAATATTTTATGGAAAGCAGCAATCTTCTAATGCAGTATGTAAAAGTGGAGAGGAATTAAAAGAAAATATTTTAAAGATAATAAAGGATACTGGTTGTGAAAAGGTTAATATAATTGCTCATTCAAAAGGAGGACTAGATTCTAGATATGCTATAAGCTGTTTAGGGCTTGATAAGTATGTAGCTTCTTTAACAACTATTAATACTCCTCATAGAGGTTGCAAATTTGCAGAATATTTGTTAGACAAGCTTCCAAGTAAGTTAGTAGATTTTATAGCAGAAAAGTATAATAAAACCTTTATAAAACTAGGGGATAAAAATCCAGATTTTTTATCAGGAGTAAAGGACCTTACAGCAAGTAGATGTAATGAATTTAATAAAAAAGTTTTAGATGTAGAGGGAGTTTATTATCAAAGTGTTATGTCTAAAATGAAAAATGTATTTAGTGCAAGTTTTCCTTTAAATTTAGGCTATATATTATGTAAGATTTTTGATGGAGAAAATGATGGATTAGTTGCAGTTAATTCTGGTAAATGGGGAAATTTTTTAGGGTTAATAACAGCAAAAAAAAGAGGAATATCTCATGGAGATGTAATTGATTTAACAAGAATTGATATAGAAGATTTTAATGTTTGTGAGTTTTATGTAAATTTAGTAAGTAAACTTAAAGATATGGGATTTTAGGGAGGGATTTTTATGATGAATTTAGTGAGAGGTCAAAGATTTAAATTACAACAAATAGGAGTTAATTCAAAATTAAAACTAGAGGTAGAAAAAAGCCTTAATAATAAGTTAGAACTAGATATGAGTTGCTTTGGAGTAGATGAAAATGATAATTTATCAGATGATAGATATTTTATTTTTTATAATCAATTATCTTCTCCAGAAGGGGCTATAAAAAAAGATAATAATAAAGACACATTTTATATTGATTTTTCTTTATTACCACAAAGTATTAAAAAAATAATATTAAGTATATCAATAGATGGAGAGGGAAACATTAAGGATATAAATGAAGGAATATTAAAATTTTCAAATGAAAATTCAGTATTAGCAGATTTTAAGTTTAAAGGAGTAGAATATACTAAAGAAAAATCCATAGTTCTTTTAGAGATATATTTAAAAGATGGTTTATGGAGAAGTAATATAATAGCAAGTGGATTTAATGGAGGTCTTGGAGATATTTTAAGAAACTATGGTGGAGAGGAAGCAAAGCCAGAGAATGAAAAGGTGGAACCTACTGTTAATGCTATACCAAAAGAAGTTAAAAAAGAAATTTCAAAAACTGAAGAAACAGAGGGAATTAAAATTGATAGGGCATTTTTAGAGAAAAAGAAAAGAGTTGAAAAAATAGTATTAGAAAAGGCACCACATTTAATTGACTTAACTAAAAAAGTTACTGTTACATTAGAAAAGAAAAATATTCAAAATATTATAGCTAGAGTTGTAGTTGTCTTAGATAGGTCAGGGTCAATGTTTCATCAATATAAAGGAGGAGATGTTCAAAGGGCTATGGATAAACTTCTTCCTATTGCATTAATGTTTGATGATGATGGAGAGTTAGATGCATGGGCATTTGCACAAAAAAGTATACATTTATCTTCAATAAATTTAGATAATATTAATGGATATTTAAATAATGAAGAAGGTGGATGGAATAAATGGGACATTGGTGGAGTTAATAATGAACCTGTTGTTATGAAAGAATTAATTAAAGAGTATAAAAAAAGCAAAGAGCCAGTTTATATTATATTTATAAGTGATGGTGGTATATACAAAAAAGGACCTATAAAGAAATTAATAATAGAAAGTTCATCAAAGCCAATATTTTGGCAATTTGTAGGAATTGGTGGACATGATTATGGAATATTAGAAGAGTTAGATACATTAGGAAAGAGAGCTGTAGATAACAGTAACTTTTTTGCTATAGATAATATAGATTCTTTATCTGATGAAGAATTATATGAAAAATTACTTAATGAATTTCCAAAGTGGTTAAAAGAAGCTAAAGGCAAAAGAATAATTTAGGAGCAATATATAAGGTATAAAAATTTTATAAAAATATTAAAAAAAGGCATTAGTAACAATTACTTTTGCCTTTATTTTTTAGGAAAAATACAAAAATTATTTAGAATATTGAAAAAAACTACTTTAAAAACTTTAAAAAAGAGTATATAATTTAATTATTAAGAAAAGTAAGAATATTCTTAAATAAGGAGGAGTTATAATGAATAGATTTACATTACCAAGAGATATATATTGGGGTAGAGGTTCTCTTGAATTTTTAAAAACCTTAGAAGGAAAGAAAGCAATCCTTGTATTAGGTGGAGGCTCAATGAAAAAATTTGGCTTTGTTGATAGAGTTTTAGATTATTTAAAAGAAGCTAAAATAGAAACTCAATTATTTGAAAACGTTGAACCAGACCCTTCTGTTGAAACTGTTATGGCTGGTGCTGAAGCAATGAGAAAGTTTGAACCTGATTGGATTATTGCAATGGGTGGAGGCTCTCCAATTGATGCTGCAAAGGCAATGTGGGTATTTTATGAATATCCAGATACAAGTTTTGAAGAAATTATTCAACCATTCTCTTTCCCAAAGCTTAGAAAAAAAGCAAAATTTTTAGCTATACCATCAACATCAGGTACAGCTACAGAAGTAACAGCTTTTTCAGTTATTACAGATAATCAAAAAGGAACAAAATATCCATTAGCAGATTTTAATATAACACCAGATATTGCAATAGTTGACCCAGAGCTTGCAGAAACAATGCCTAAGAAGTTAACTTCTTATACAGGAATGGATGCTTTAACTCATGCTATTGAAGCTTATGTATCTACTTTAAATGGACCATTTACAGACCCACTTGCAATACAAGCTATAAAAATGATTATAAAATATCTTATAGATTCCTTTAATGGGGATAAAAATGCAAGAGAACAAATGCATTATGCTCAATGTTTAGCAGGAATGGCATTTAGTAATGCACTTTTAGGAATTACTCACTCTATGGCACATAAAACAGGACCAGCTTATAGTACAGGACATATTCCACATGGTTGTGCAAATGCAATATATCTTCCATATGTAATTAAATATAATGCAAAGGAAAAGGTAGCAGAAGAAAGATATGCACAAATTGCTAAAGCAATTAAATTAGAAGGAGATAGTGATAAGGCTCTTGTAGATGCTTTATGCAAGAAAATCCAAGAATTTAATGAAAAAATGAGTATTCCAAAAACATTAAAAGAATTTGGAATAATTGAAGAAGAATTTTTAGATAAATTAGATAAGGTTTCAGACCTTGCAGTTCAAGATGCATGTACTGGTTCTAATCCAAGAAAGATTGACCCTTCACAAATGGCTCAATTATTAAAAGCTACTTATTATGGAACAGAAGTAGATTTTTAAAATAGTTTAAGATAAAAAACTAAGATAAATAAAAGGAAATATTATTTGCTATAAAAATGGCTTGGTTTTAATAAGTATTTTAAAATAAGAAATGCTAAAATTTATCAAGGTATTTATTATTACAAATAATAAGTCCTTTTATTTTTTTATAGAAATTTATATATTTTAAAAACTTTGGATAACTTGTCAAGTTAATAATAAAGCTTAGTAAAAGAAAGAAGTTTAAGAATTTCCTTTTATTTAGTTAGAAAGTTTTAAAATATATAATAAGTAAAATTTGTAAATAAATTATTAGTTAATAAATAAAAATGGTATAATAAAAATATATAAGGATTTTGAAAGGATTAAGTTATGGAAATATTTATAGATGGAGATGCTTGTCCTGTAGTAAAACAAGCAGAAATTATAGCAAAAAAATATAATTTAAAGGTAACCTTGTTATGTGATACAAATCATATTTTAAATTCAGATTACAGTGAAATTTTTATAGTAGGGGCAGGAATGGATGCAGTAGATTTTGTTCTTGTAAATAAGTGCAAAAAAGGAGATATTGTAATAACTCAAGATTATGGAGTAGCTGCTATGGCACTTGGTAAAGGGGCTTTTGGTATTAATCAAAATGGAAGGCTTTATACAAATGAAAATATTGATAGGCTATTAATGGAGCGTCATATAGCAAAGTCATTAAGGAAAGCTTCAAGTAAAAATCATCTTAAAGGACCTAAAAAAAGAACTCATGAAGATGACTTAAAGTTTTGTGAATCCTTTGAAAAGCTTATATTAAAAGTAATGAATTTAGAAAAAGGTATATAATAAATATGTATATTGTTAAATTTCTATTACAATATTTTATAAGTATTTTAATTTAAATTTTATTGTTATAATATAAATTTAAGTAAGTTTAAAAAGAAGGTATGGTTATTATGAAAAAAGCTTTATTGGTAATTGATATTCAAAATGATTTTTTATGGGAAAATAGAGATAAGAAAAAATTCCCTTATAAAAATATAGACAAGCTTATTTCAAATATAAATTATAATATAGAAAAAAATATAGAAGAAGGAAATGAAATTGTATATATAGCTCATGTACTAGATAATACTTTTATTTCAAGAAAGTTATTTAGATATGCTATTAGTGGAACAGAAGGAGCACAATTATATAGTAAATTAACAATAAATAATGAGGATTATCATTATTTTGAAAAGAAACATAAAAATGCATTCACTGTTAAAGAGTTAAAATTTTTCTTGGAAAATCATAATATTAATATAATACAAATTTGTGGAATTGATGAAGGTGGATGTGTTTCAAAAACTGCTAAGGGAGCAGTTAAATTAGGATTAAAGGTAGAAATGCTTAAAGATTCAATAGACACAGTATTTCCTATAAAAAAGGTTATAAAGATTAGAGCAGAATTAAAGAAAAAGGGAGTTAGTTATATATAGTAAGAATTAATAAAGAGGAATTGATAAAATGAAAAGAGTATTTTACTTAATAGTATTTATTTTACTTATGGTAGTTGAAACTTTAATAGCATTATATGTTCATGATGATTTTATAAGACCATATATTGGAGATATTATTGTAGTTATTGTTTTATATTCATTTGTTAGAATTTTCATACCAGAAAAGTGTAGATTATTACCACTTTATATATTTATTTTTTCAGTAGCAGTAGAAGTTATGCAATATTTTAAAATAATTAATATATTAGGGCTTCAAAATAATAGTTTTGCAAGAGTAATTATGGGCTCTGTATTTGATTTAAAAGATATAGCATGTTATGGAATAGGGTGTTTAATACTTGCTTTATATGAGATATTAAAAAAAGACAAGTATAGGCATTAGAAAGGAGAAGTTTATGAGAACAGAAAAAGAAATGTTTGATTTAATACTTGGTGTTGCAGAAAAAGATGAAAGAATACGTGGAGTTTATATGAATGGTTCAAGAACAAATTCAAAAGTGCCAAAGGATATTTTTCAAGATTTTGACATTACTTATGTAGTTAATGAAACAAAATCATTTATAAAAGATAGAGACTGGATAGAAGTATTTGGAGAAAAGCTTATTATGCAATTACCTGATGAGTTAGATAAAATTGCAGGGATAAAAACAAATTTTAAAAATAGTTATGGATATTTAATGCAATTTATAGATGGAAATAGAATAGATTTACATATACAAACTAAAGAATTTGCATTAAAAGAAGTAAAAAAAGACAAGCTAACAGTTATACTTTTAGACAAAGATAATATTTTCCCAAAGCTTTTAGAACCAACAGATAAAGAATATTGGGTTAAAAAGCCTACAAAAGAATTATTTTATAGGGCTTGTAATGAATTTTGGTGGGTAAGTATTTATGTAGCAAAGGGTCTTTGGAGAGAAGAAATTCCTTATGCTATGGATAATTTAAATTTTTATGTACGTCCTCAGCTTATAGAAATGTTATCTTGGTATGTGGGAATTTCAACAGATTTTTCTTGTAGTGTTGGAAAGAATGGAAAGTACTTAAAAAATTATTTACCAGATGAAATATGGAATAGGTTTCTTAAAACTTATCCAGCAGGAAATATAACTTCCATATGGGATTCCCTTTTTGCAATGGGGGAATTGTTTAAAGATATTTCAAGAGAGATAAGCCACAGACTTGGCTTTTTATATAATCAGGAAGCAGAAAGATGTTTTTCTTACTTACTTTATATAAGTAAATTGCCTAAAGATGCTAAAGAGATAATATAAAAATGTTATAAATATTAATAATTGTATAATATAATATTAATAAGGGAATGTTATAATTTTATAAAACAAAAGGTGTGGTGAAGAAGATATGGGAAAGTATTATAGGCAATACAAAAAGGTTGGTAAAATAACAGCTTCTTTAACTAAAAAGTTAAATTGTGTAATTCAAAGAAGTGTATATGCCTCTCCAGGAGTTATAAACCACATTAGAAAATATCATAGCAAGCAATTAAGTAAAAATGTTAAAGAAAATTTATATAGAACTATAGAAAATATAATAGAAAAGCCTGATTATATAGGAATATATAGAAAAAGAAATGAAAGTTATGATTTAGAACTTATTAAGAAGATAGATGGGATGCTTTTATTAGGATTAAAAATAGATGAAGAAGAGGATTGTATATTTGTTACAACCCTTTATCCAATAACTAAAAGCAAAATAGAAAATAGGCTTCAAAGTGGAAGAATTGTTAAAAATGAGTAAAAAAATATTGAAAAATGGATAAAATGTAATTATAATAATATAATATGTAGGTTTTTGAGGTGAGAAAGGGCTCCTCACACGCTGAAAACAGTAAACAGAGATGCAGGATACGCCGCCCTGCCAAAAACCTCAAAATTTAAATAACTTTTGTGTTCAAAGGTTATTTTTTTATATTAAATTAGAAATAATCATTATTGTATACTTTTACATTAATATAAAAATGGAGGGATAAAAATGGCAAAGAAAGGAATGCTATTAACTATATCAGGACCAACAGGAGCAAAAAAAGACAAGGTAATAGAAGCTTTATTAAAAAAGGATAATAATCTTGTACTTGCAAAGTCTTTTACAACAAGGGAAAAAAGAGAAGATGAAATTGAAGGATATGAATATTTAGATAAAAAGGAATTCTTAAAAAGGGTTCAACAAGGATTTTTCCTTGAATGGGCTGAAATTTATGATAATTATTATGGAACTCCTAAACGTCAAGTGGAGAAATTTCTTAAAGAAGGAAAGAATGTAATAACAAAGGTGGATATAAAGGGAGCTCTTCAAATTAAAGAAAAAATTGAAGATGCAGTATTAATATTTATATTACCACCATCTATAGAGGAACTTAAAGAAACAATATTAAATAGTGATAAGGTAGAAACACCAGAGATGTTAATAAGAAAGTTTAATTCTGCGTATCCAGAAATAAATTCAATATCTAAATATAATTATGGAGTTGTAAATGACAACATAGATAGGGCTGTTGAAAAAATAGAAAAAATTATATCAGCAGAGGAATGCAGAGTAGATAGAATACAAGATGAGCTTTCATATATAATAGGTTAAATCTAAGAAAAAATATTAATTGACAATAAAATATTATATAGCTTATAATCAATTAGGAAACTCATATAATGGTGATAATAAGGTTCACCAGTCTCTACCAGATAACCACAAAATATCTGACTATGGGTACTTATTGTATAAAAATGTCTAAAGGGAAGTAGAGAAAGTTTAATCTACTTCCTTAATTAATTTTAAGGAGGAGACAGAAAAATGCAAGAAGTAAAAGAAAAAGGAAGATTTTTGGAAATCTTATCTAACAAGAAAGTAGACTATAAAAAAGAATTTATAGCTGGACTTACTACTTTCTTAGCAATGGCTTATATCATTGCAGTAAATCCTAATATTTTAAGTGGTACTGGAATGGATAAGGGAGCTTTAGTTACTGCTACTTGTTTATCAGCTGGACTTACTACTATTGTCATGGGCTTATTTGCCAACTTACCCTTTGCATTAGCATCAGGAATGGGCTTAAATGCTTACTTTGCTGGAATAGCAACTGGGGGTGGAATAACTTGGGAAATTGCTTTATCAGCAGTTTTTGTAGAAGGTATTATATTTATACTTTTATCTTTATTTAAAGTAAGAGAAGCTGTAGTAAAAGCTATTCCTATAAATATGAAACATGCAGTTACAGCTGGAATAGGTCTTTTTATTGCATTTATAGGTTTTTTAGGAGCTAATATTGTAGTAGCAGATGAAGCAACAACAGTAGCTCTTGGAAGTTTTAAATCACCAACAGTTATAATAGCTTTAGTAGGACTTTTAGTAATAGTTATATTAGATAAAAAGAAAGTTAAAGGTTCTATTCTTTGGGGAATAGTAATTTCAACATTATGTGCTTGGGGATATGCTTATTTTATAAATCCTAATGCAGGAGATTTTGGAATTTATCTTCCAGAAGGTATATTTAAATTTGAAAGCATAGCACCTATTGCAGGAAAAATAGATTTTGGATATATGTTCCACCCAGAAACTATAGGAACATTTATAACAATAGTTTTTACATTTTTATTTGTAGATTTTTTTGATACTATAGGAACTTTAGTAGGAGTTACATCAAGAGCAGGAATGCTTGATAAAGATGGAAATGTACCAAATGCCGGTAAAGCTTTATTAGTTGATTCTGTTGGTACAACAGTTGGAGCTGTTTTAGGAGTTTCAACAGTAACTACTTATGTTGAAAGTTCAACAGGAGTTGCAGCTGGAGGAAGAACTGGATGGACATCAGTATTTGCAGGAATATTATTTTTACTTGCTATGTTTTTCTCACCAATATTTGTAGCAATTCCATCTTGTGCTACAGCTCCAGCTCTTATGTATGTTGGATATTTAATGCTTGAATCTGTAAAAAATATTGACTTTAGTGATATTACAGAAGGAGTACCAGCTTTTTTAATAATAGCATTAATGCCACTTACTTATAGTATAGGTGATGGATTAACTATTGGTGTATTATCATATGTATTTATAAACTTAATTTACAATTTAATATGTAAAAAAGAAGATAGAAAGAAAGTATCATGGGTTATGGTAGTTCTTGCAATTATATTCTTAATAAAATTATTTGTAATGTAAAATAAAAACTAATTTAGTGTTGCTGTTGCATAAAAATATTTATACAATGTATTTATGCAACAGCTTATTTTTGTAAAAAATTATTTTGTAAAAATGTTAATGAAATGTTAATAAAATATTGACTGAAAAAATAAAATAAACTATTATTTTATTTATTAAAGGGTAGAGGATGTGAAAAAATTGATAAAGAGCATGACTAGCTTTGGAAGGGCTCAAAGTGAAGAAGGAAAAGAACATTTATTTTCTATTGAAATGAAAAGTGTTAATAATAGATATTTAGATTTAAACATTAGAATGCCTAAATTTATAATATCTTTAGAAGAGGAAATAAGAAAGATAATAAATACAAAACTTAATAGAGGGAAAGTTGATGTATTTATAAATTATAAAAGTTATGAAAAAGCATCAGCTATGCCTAAGCTTAATTTAGAAGTTGCTAAAGGATATTATAATTGCCTTAATGAACTTCAAAAAGAATTTAATATTGAAAATGATATAACTGTAAGTAAGCTTGCAAATTTTCCTGAAGTTTTAACCTTAGAAGCAGAAGAAGAAAATTTAGATGAAGTATTAAAAGAAATAAAGCCTTTAATAGAGACTTCTTTAGACAATATGGTTGAAATGAGAATTCGTGAAGGTGAAAAGCTTAAAGAAGATATTCTTGTTAAACTAAATGTAATTGAAGAAAAGGTAAAAGAGATTGAATCTCTTGCAGATGATTTACCAAAAGTATATAAGAAAAAATTAGAAGATAGAATATCAGAACTTACTAAAGACTTAAAAATTGATGAAGAAAGAATAGCAGTTGAAGTAGCTATCTTTGCTGATAAGGCAGCTGTAGATGAAGAGGTTACAAGATTAAAAAGTCATTTAGAACAAATGAGAAAAACTTTAAATTTAAATGAGCCTGTAGGAAGAAAGCTTGATTTTATTGTTCAAGAAATGAATAGAGAGTCAAATACCATAGGTTCAAAGGCAAATGATATTAATATAACTAATATAGTTATAGATATAAAAAATCTAATTGAAAAAATTAGAGAACAAGTTCAAAATATTGAATAAATAAGGAGGAGTAAATTAATGGGAATAAAACTTATCAATATTGGCTTTGGAAATATAGTTTCTGCTAACAGACTTGTTGCAATTGTAAGTCCAGAATCAGCACCTATAAAAAGAATAATACAAGAAGCAAGAGATAGAGGAATGTTAATAGATGCTACTTATGGAAGAAGAACAAGAGCTGTTATAATTACAGATTCAGACCATGTAATATTATCAGCAGTTCAACCTGAAACAGTTGCTAATAGATTATCTACAAGAGATGATATAGAGGATGAGGTTGAAGAATAATGAAAAAAGGAAATTTAATAGTTATTTCAGGTCCATCAGGAGCTGGTAAGGGAACAATTTGTAAAGCACTTTTAGAAAGAGAAGATAATCTTTACATATCAGTTTCTGCAACTACAAGAAGTCCAAGAAAAGGAGAAGTAAATGGAGTAAATTACTATTTCTTAACTCAAGAGGAATTTAAGAAAAAGGTTGATAATAATGAGTTTTTAGAATGGGCAGAAGTTCATGGAAACTATTATGGAACACCAAAATTTAATGTTGAAGAAATGATTAATGAAGGAAAGAACATTATTTTAGAAATTGATGTTCAAGGGGCTTTAAATGTAAAGAAAAATTGTGAAGATGGAGTTTTTATATTTATACTTCCACCATCAATGGAGGAATTAAAAAGAAGAATAATAGCAAGAGGCAGTGAAACTCCTGAAAGCTTAATAAAAAGATTTAAAACTGCATATGAAGAAATTAATTATATTTCAAAATATAATTATGCTGTTGTTAATGATGATTTAGAAGAAGCAGTAAAAAAGGTTCAAAATATTTTATATGCAGAAGACTGTAGAGTAAGTAATATAGATTATGATATTTTAGATTTTAAGGAGGGCTTAATTAATGGCAAATACAATGATTAATCCATCAGTTGTTGATTTATTAAAAAAAGTTGAGGATAGATATAGTTTAGTAATGGTAACTTCAAAGAGAGCAAGACAAATAATAGGAGGGGCTAAACCTCTTGAAGAAGTTGATTCTAAAAAGCCTTTAACAATAGCTATAAATGAAGTAAATGATGGGCTAGTAACTTATGAAAAAGCACCACAAAATAGTGAGAAGTAATATTATGGATAAGAAAAAGTGTGTAGTTATAGGAGTAACAGGAGGAATAGCTGTTTATAAGGCTTTAGATGTAATAAGTGCTTTAAGAAAAAAAGATGTTGATGTAAGAGTTATTATGACAAAGCATGCTATGGAATTTGTAAATCCTATAACATTTCAAGCTATAAGTCAAAATATGGTGACTACTGATATGTTTGAAGAACCAAAAGCTTGGGAAATTCAACATATAAGTCTTGCAAAAAGAGCAGATGTTTTTTTAGTAGCACCTGCAACAGCTAATATTATAGGAAAGGTAGCAAATGGAATAGCAGATGATATGCTTTCTACTACAATAATGGCAACAAAGGCAAAGGTAGTTTTTGCACCAGCTATGAATACAAATATGTATGAAAATCCTATAGTACAAGAAAATATTAAAAAACTTAAAAATTTAGGCTATGAATTTATAGAACCATCAAGTGGAAGACTAGCTTGTGGAGATGAAGGAAAAGGAAAACTAGCTCCTGTACAAGATATTGTAGATATTACAATGAGTAATTTATATGATAAAAAAGATTTAGTTGGGAAAAAGGTTTTAGTTACAGCAGGACCAACAAGAGCATCAATAGACCCTGTAAGATTTATAAGCAACCACTCAACAGGAAAGATGGGCTATGCTATTGCAGAAGAAGCAAGAGATAGAGGAGCAGATGTAACTTTAATTTCAGGACCAACTAATGAAGAGCCTTTAGTAGGAATAAAAACTATAAAAATTACAACAAATTCAGAAATGAGAGAAGAAGTACTTTCATTATATGACAATGCAGACATTGTTATTAAATCAGCTGCAGTAGCAGATTATAAGCCTAAAGAATATAGCAATGAAAAGATTAAAAAAGGTGAAGGCTCATTAGTAATAGAACTTGTTAGAGATAATGATATCTTAAAAGAGTTAGGAGATAAAAAACAAAATCAAATTTTAGTAGGATTTGCTGCAGAAAGCCAAAATGTAGTAGAGAATGCAAGAAAAAAGATTGAAAAAAAGAACTTAGATTATATTGTAGCAAATGATATAACTTCTAAGGACACTGGCTTTGCTTCATCAGATAATAAGGTTACAATAATTTCAAAAAATGGAGAGGAATTTCCTTTAGAAAAGATGAGCAAGAGAAAAGTAGCTAGAAACTTATTTGACATTATTTTAGAAAAGCGCATAAATTAGCGCTTTTTCTTATATAGATTATAATTTATACAAGAGGTGAAGGGATTGATAGATTTATATGCAGAAGTAATAATAAATAGTGATGCAGTTCAAATTGATAGACCTTTCACATATAAGGTAAGGGATGAGGACAACGAAAGCATACAGGTAGGACATAGGGTAAAAGTTCCCTTTGGAAATGGAAATAGAAGCGTTGAAGGCTTTGTAATAGGTTTAAAATGTGATGGAGTTGAAAATATTAAGAGAATTAAAAAAATAACTTGTCTTTTAGATAAAGAACCAATACTTAGTAGAGATGATTTAAAGCTTATAAACTTTTTAAGAGATAAATATTTATGTAAATATATAGATGGAATAAGAACTATAATTCCTGTTGGTCTTATGAGTGGATTAACTTCTAAAAAGAAAAGGGTTATAGTTTATTTAAAAGACTTAAATGAGGAACTTTCTAAAAAGGAAAATTATGTTTTTGTTATGAATTTTATAAAAGAACATAGTGGAATGTTTATTAAAAGTGAACTTATAAATGATTATGGCTTATCTTCATATTCTATAAATAAGCTTATTGAAAAAGGATATTTATCAAGTGAAGAACAAATTGTAAATAGATATAATTTAAAAAGTTATAAAGAATACAAAAAAAATCAATTAAATGAAGAACAAAAAAATGTATTTGAGAAAGTTTTAAATTCTGATAAAAAGGGGTTTTTAATAAAAGGGGTAACAGGTTCTGGAAAAACAGAAGTGTATATGAATTTAGCATCTGAAGTTTTAAAATCAGGAAAATCAGTTATAATGCTTGTACCAGAAATTTCATTAACTCCTCAAATGATAGAAAGATTTAAAGGAAGATTTGGAGTTAATGTGGCTTTGTTTCATAGTAAGCTTTCTCAAGGAGAAAGATTTGATGAATGGTTTAGAGTAAAAAGAGGAGAGGTAAGGCTTGTAGTTGGTGCAAGAAGTGCAATTTTTCTTCCTCTTAAAGATTTAGGTTTAATAATAATAGATGAAGAACATGAAAATACATATAAATCAGAACAGAATCCTAAGTATAAAACAAAGGAAGTAGCAGAGTTTTTAAGTGAAATTAAAAATTGTAAGTATATTCTTGGTTCTGCAACTCCTTCAGTTGAAAGTTATTATGAAGCTATGGAAGGAAAATTAGAATTTCTTGAAATAAAAAACAGAGTAAAAAATCTTCCAATGCCTTCTATGGAAACTGTGGATATGAGAGAGGAATTAAAATCTGGAAACATGTCTCTTTTAAGCAGAAAACTTAAAAATGAAGTAGAAGCTAACTTAAAAAATAAGGAACAGACAATATTGTTTTTAAATAGAAGAGGATTTTCAACCTTTGTTTCTTGTAGAAATTGTGGATATGTATTTAAGTGTCCTAAATGTGATGTAGCTATGACATATCATAAGAATGGATTTTTAGTATGTCATTATTGTGGAATAACTCAAAGAGAGGAAAAAAAATGTCCTAAATGTGGAAGTAAGTATGTTAAGTTTTTCGGTGCTGGTACAGAAAGGGTTGAAACAGAGGTAAAAAAAATATTTCCTCAAGCTAGAATTCTTAGAATGGATGTTGATACAACAAGAACTAAAGATTCTCATGAAAAAATTTATAATGCCTTTAAAAAAGGTGAGGGAGATATTTTAATAGGAACACAAATGGTTTCTAAGGGACTGGATTTTAAAAATGTTACTTTAGTAGGAGTTTTAGCAGCTGATATATCTTTAAATATACCAGATTATAGAGCAGGGGAAAGAACTTATCAAATTTTAACTCAAGTATCAGGAAGGGCTGGAAGAGGGGATAAAAAAGGAAGGGTTATTATTCAAACCTATACTCCAGAAAGTCCAATAATAAAGTATTCAATGGAAAATGATTATGAAAAACTTTATAAAGATGAAATAGAAATTAGAAAAAGGATGAATTATCCTCCTTTTAGTAAAATCTTTTTAATAAATTGTCAAAGTAAAAATGAAGAAATTTTAAAAAAGTTTATGAATAATTTAGGAGAAAAAATAGAAGAATTATTAGGTAAGGAAAAAAACTTAGAAATATTAGGCCCTGTACCATGTATAATAAAGAAAATTAAGGAAAATTATAGATGGCAGATTATGATAAAAGGTAATTTTAATGAAGAAATACCTAAAAAAATAAAATATATACTTTATGAATTGACAAAGAGTGTATATAATGAAATAAGAGTTAGTATGGATACTAATCCAAACAATATGGCGTAGGAGGTTATTAAAAATGGCTATAAGAAATATTAGAATTGAAGGAGATCCAATTTTAAGAAAAAAATCTAAGACAGTAGAAAAGATAGATGAAAGAGTTCTAACATTAATAGAAGATATGAAAGAGACAATGTATAAAGCAGATGGTGTTGGAATTGCAGCACCACAAGTTGGAATATTAAAAAAGATATTTGTAATTGATATTTATGATGGAAATGGTCCTTTTGTATTTATAAATCCTGAAATATTAGAAACTAAAGGTTCACAAGAAGATGAAGAAGGATGTTTAAGCATACCAGGAGTACAAGAACCTGTAAAGAGACCTTATTATGTTAAGGTAAAAGCTACTAATGAAAAGGGTGAAGAGTTTATTCTTGAAGCAGAAGAATTAATGGCAAGGGCAGTATGCCATGAAAATGACCATTTATATGGAAAATTATTTATAGACTATGTAGAAAAATAGGAGGAATATACTTTAATGAAAATAGTTTTTATGGGAACTCCAGAGTTTGCAGTACCATCTTTAGAAAAACTTATTGAAAAGTATGAAGTTTTAGCTGTTTTAACTCAACCAGATAAACCTAAAGGAAGAGGAAAGAAAATGGCATATTCTGAAGTAAAGGAAGTTGCAGTTAGAGAAAATATTCCTGTTTATCAACCTATAAAGCTTAAAGAAGATAGAGAACTTATTGAAAAGCTTAAGGAAATGAAACCAGACTTTATAATAGTAGTTGCCTTTGGTCAAATACTTACAAAGGAAATTTTAGATATACCTAAATATGGATGTATAAATCTTCATGGTTCTCTTTTACCAATGTATAGAGGAGCAGCACCAATAAATTGGGCTGTTATTAAGGGTGAAAAAATTTCTGGAAACACAACAATGCTTATGAATGAAGGTTTAGACACAGGTGATATGTTATTAAAAGATGAAGTGGAAATTAAAGATAACATGACAGCAGGAGAATTATATAACATATTAAAAGACAGGGGAGCAGATTTACTTATAGATACAATTGAAAAAATGAAAGAAGGTTCTATAACTCCAGTAAAGCAAGAGGGTGAAACCTTTTATGCTAAAATGTTAAATAAAGAAATGGCGAAAATTAACTGGAATGAAAATGCTGAAACTGTAAATAATTTTATAAGAGGATTAAATCCTTGGCCTATAGCTTATACATTTTATAAAGAAAAGCCAATGAAAATATTTGAAGCACAAGTTATAAATGAAAAGAGTAATAAAGAACCAGGAACAATTTTAAATGTTTCAAAAGAAGGAATAAAAGTAGCTTGTGTAGAAAATATATTACTTGTAAAAAAGGTTCAATTCCCAAATGGAAAACCACTTGAAGTTAAACAATATATAAATGGTAATACTATTGAAGAAAACACTGTCCTAAAATAGGAGGGATTTTTATGTTTTATTATGATTCAACTATGTTAATTTTAATACCAGCTCTTATTATAAGCTTTATTGCACAAATTCAAATTAATAGTGCATATTCAAAATATAAAAGAGTAGGTACAAGAAATGGCTATACAGGTCAGCAAGTTGCAAGAATGATGCTTGATGAAGCTGGATTATATGATATTTCAATAGAAGTTATAAATCAAGAACTTGGAGACCATTATTCTCCAAGTGAAAGAATTTTAAGATTATCACCTGATGTATATAGTGGAAGTAGTATAGCATCAGCTGGAATAGCAGCTCATGAAGTAGGGCATGCAATACAACATAAAGAAGGATATAAGCCACTTACAATAAGAAATGCTATTGTACCAGTAGCTAATATAGGTTCATCTTTTTCTTGGATTGTATTCTTTTTAGGATTAGTTTTAGGACTTCAAAAATTAACTACAATAGGAATAATATTATTTTCAGCAGTTGTTGTATTTCAACTAATAACACTTCCAGTAGAATTTAATGCTTCTTTTAGAGCTCTTTCAATTTTAAAGAGTAGAAGTATACTTTATGAAGATGAAGTAAAAGGTGCAAAAAAAGTTTTAAAAGCAGCAGCTATGACATATGTAGCAGCAGTTTTACATTCAATTTCACAATTGATTAGATTATTAGTATTAAGTAATAGAAATGATGATTAAGAGGTATGATATATGAATAGTAGAGAAATTGCAGTAAAAGTATTAGATAGAGTTATAAGAGAAGGAGCTTATTCTAATATAATACTTTCAAAAGAATTAAATGCATCAGATTTATCTGATCAAGATAAAGGACTTACAACAGAAATTGTTTATGGAACTTTAAGAAGATTAAAAACAATAGATATGATTTTAGCCTCTTTAGTTAAAGATTTATCTGTAATGGATAAAAAGGTATTAACTATTTTAAGAGTAGCTATATATCAAATGAAATTTTTAGATAAGATTCCACCTTATGCAGCCTGTAATGAAGCTGTAGAACTTGCAAAGGAAGTTTCAGAAAAAGATGGAAAGTTAGTAAATGGAATCTTAAGAAACTATTTAAGTAAAGATGGAAATGTAGAAATTAATTTTAGAAATAAAATTGATGAATTAGCATTTAATTTATCCTTTGAACCTTGGATGATAAGAATGCTTATAAAACAATATGGTGAAGCAGAAGCTATAAGAATATTAGAAGAACTTAATAATACTCCAGGGGTAACGGTAAGAGTTAACAATATTAAAGCAGATTATGAAGATGTATTTGAAGAATTAGAATCTGAAGGTTATGAAGTTGAAGAAGGAGAAGTTTGTCCTGAAGCAATTTCAATAACAGGTGGAAAAGGAATAGAAAAAAATCAAGCATTTATTGATGGTAAAATAACAGTTCAAGATGAAAGTGCTATGCTTATTGCACCATTATTAGATATTGAAGATAATCTTACAGTTATAGATTTATGTTGTGCACCTGGTGGAAAAACAACTCATATAGGAGAACTTTTAAATAACACAGGAAAGGTATTAGCTTTTGATTTATATCCACAAAAATTAGAACTTGTTAGAGAAAATGCTGAAAGATTAGGTATAACAAATATTGATTTAGGAGAAATGGATGCAACAAAGCTTAATGTTAATTTAATAGGCCTTGCAGATAGAGTGCTTATTGATGTTCCATGTTCTGGAATAGGTATAATAAGAAAGAAACCAGAAATAAAATGGACTAAAAAGAGAAGTGAAATAAAAGAACTTGTAGAAATTCAAAGACAAATAATGGATAATGCTTGGGAATACTTAAAGAAAGATGGAGTTATGATATATTCAACTTGTACTGTTAATAAAGAAGAAAATCAAGAAAATATAACATGGTTTTTAAATAAGCATAAAGATGCAAAAATTGAAAAGATATTTGTTGGAAGAGAAGAAAATCTAAGATATGATGATTTAGGAACATTAACAATATTCCCAAATCAATATATGGATGGATTCTTTGTAACTAAGATTAAAAAATGTTAGGAGAATATATGAATAATATATTAGATTATACACTAGAAGAATTGCAAGAATGGATGAAAGAGAATAAAGAAAGTGCTTTTAGAGCAAAACAGGTTTTTTCATGGATATATAAAGAATGTTTTCAGTTTGATGAAATGAAAAATATACCTAAAGGGCTTAAGGAAAAACTTAAAGAAAATTTCTATATAGGAATTCCTAAAATAGTTCAAGAATATGTTTCTAAATTTGATGGAACAAAAAAACTTTTATTAGCTTTAGAAGATGGCAATTTAATTGAAAGTGTAATTATGAAGTACAAATATGGTAATTCTATATGTATTTCTACTCAAGTTGGTTGTAGAATGGGATGTACATTTTGTGCTTCAACAATAGATGGAAAAGTTAGAGATTTAACAGCAGGAGAAATATTATCTGAAATATTAGTTGCTCAAAAACTACTTGGAGAAAGAATTTCTAATGTAGTTTTAATGGGAAGTGGAGAACCTCTTGACAACTATGATAATGTTATAAAGTTTTTAGAGCTTGTTAATGCAGAGTATGGACTAAATATTGGGCAAAGACATATTACTTTATCTACCTGTGGTATAGTACCTAAAATATATGATTTAGCAGATAAAGAATATAGTGTTACTCTTGCAATTTCTCTTCATGCTTTTAGTGATGAAAAAAGAAAAGAAATTATGCCAATAGCAAATAAATATTCAATAAAAGAAATTCTTAAGGCTTGTGATTATTATATTAATAAAACAAAGAGAAGAATAACTTTTGAATATTCTTTAGTTAAGGACATTAATGATAGTGCTGAAGATGCAAAATCATTAGGTAAGCTTCTAAAGGGGATGTTATGTCACGTAAATTTAATTCCTGTTAATGAAGTAAAGGAAAATTCATTTAAAAGGTCATCAGAAAAAACTATAAATGAATTTGAAAAAATTCTTAAAGATATGGGAATTGAAGTTACTGTAAGACGTGAAATGGGAAGTGACATAAATGCAGCCTGTGGACAGCTTAGAAGAAGTTATTTAAAATAATTTTTAGTAAAAAGCTAAAGTCATATAAAGATGCTATTTATGGCTATAGTTGAAAGGGAGAATTAAATGGTTGCTATTTTAACTGATGTAGGAAATTCAAGAAGTTTAAATGAAGACTTTGCAAGTTATATAGAAAAAGATGATTATAGTGTTTATGTTGTAGCAGATGGCATGGGTGGCCATAATGCAGGAGAAGTTGCTAGTAGAATGGCTTCTGTTGGTATTGTAGAATATATATATCATCATTTTAATGATATAGAAAAAGAGAAGCTTTTAAGAAGGGCTGTTAAAAAAGTAAATTTAGATGTATTTAATCATTCTAAAGAAAATGAAAAATTAAATGGAATGGGAACTACAATTACTGCTTGTTTAACATTTCAAGATAAAATTCAAGTTGCAAATGTAGGAGATAGTTCATGTTTTGGAATAAGAAATAATGACATTGTTAAGCTAACTAAAGATCATTCTCTTGTTCAAGAATTAGTTGATGCTGGTTCAATATCAGAACAACAAGCTAGTAATCATCCTAAAAAGAATATAATTACAAGAGCAGTTGGAACAAGTTCACATGTAGATGTTGATATATTTGAAATGTATAAAGATAAATTTGATATTTATATGCTTTGTACAGATGGACTTACCAATGAAGTATCAAGAAAGGAAATTCTAGAAGTAATACATAAAAGTAGCAATTTAGAGGAAGCTTGCAGCAAACTTGTTGAATTAGCTAAATACAGAGGTGGAAAGGATAATATAACAGTATTGTTGTTTGGAGGAGAGAAAAGATGATAGGACAAATATTGGGAAATAGATATGAGATTCTAGAAAAAATTGGCGAAGGTGGAATGTCAGAAGTATATAAAGCTAGATGTAATAAGCTTAATAGATTTGTAGCAGTAAAAATTCTTAAAGAATCTCTTGCAAATAATGAAGAAATTGTTGAAAAGTTTAAAAAGGAAGCAACTGCAATAGCTGCTTTATCAGATAATAATATAGTTAATGTTTTAGATGTAGGAACACAAGATAATATTAATTATATTGTAATGGAACTTGTTAAAGGGAAAACTTTAAAAGAATTAATAGTTGAATTTGGAAAAATGAATTATGAAACAGCTGTGAAGATAGGAATTCAAGTGGCTAAAGCTTTAGATTGTGCTCATAAAAATGGAATAATTCACAGAGATGTAAAACCTCAAAATATTTTAGTTACAGAAGATGGTGTTATAAAGGTTACAGACTTTGGAATAGCTAAGTCTTCAGGTTCTAAAACTCTTACAAATTCTTCAACAGTTATGGGGTCAGCTCATTATTTTTCCCCAGAACAAGCAAAGGGAAGCTTTTTAGATGTTAGAACAGATTTATATTCTTTAGGGGTTGTTTTATATGAAATGACAACAGGAAGACTTCCTTTTGATGCAGAATCTCCAGTAACTGTTGCATTAAAGCATATACAAGAAGAGCCAATACCACCAAAGCAAATTAACTCTAAAATACCAGAAAGTTTAAATAATCTTATTTTAAAAGCTATGAGTAAAGACCCAAATAAAAGGTATCAAACTGCAAGAGAACTTATAAATGACCTTCAAAAGATAAAAGATGACCCTAATGTAAAAATAGGAGCAGATCTTAACGAAGATGATGGACATACAATAATAATGAGTGCAGTAAATCCAGATGAAATAAAAAATATTAAAAATTCAGCTATGTCTTCTAAAGATGATGATGATTATGATGATGAAAATGAAGATGATAATAATTATTATGACGATGAAGAAGAAGATGATGATGATTATGATGATGATTATTACGATGATGATGATTATTATGAAGATGAAGATGATGATGATAATTACTATAAGAGAAAAAAAGGTAATAATAAATCAAAAAAAATAATAGTAACTATAGTAAGTATTTTAGCAATTCTTATTATAGGAACAGTTGGATATAATGTTCTTGGAAAGAGTTCTGGAAGCAGTAGTAGTAATAAAAAAGAAATAAAAGTTCCTAATATAGAAGGAATGACTATTGAACAAGCTAAAACTGAATTAAGTAAGTTAGGATTAAAACTTGTTGAAGGTGGAACTGAAGAAAGTGATAAACCAGAAGGTACAATTATAAGTGTTTATCCTAAAGTTGGAACAGCTGTAAAAGCAAGTACTGAAGTAAGAGTTATAGTAAGTGGTGGACAGACAAGTATAAAGATGCCTGATTTAACAGAATCTACCCTTGAAGATGCTAAAGCTTTATTAGAAGATAGTGGACTTACTAATTATGAAGTTGTTGAAAAATATTCAAATAGTATTAAAGCAGGAGAAGTAATAGGAACAGACCCAGATGCAGGTGAAGAAGTTTCAGATGAAACTAAGATAACTATATATGTAAGTAAAGGTCCAGAAATCAAATATGTAACTGTAGAAGATGTTAGAGGAATGTCTGAAAATAGAGCAAAGAGTACCCTTGAAGCAGCAGGATTAAAAGTTGCAGATGTTCAAACAGTTGAAGTTAAGGATGACAGTAGTGTTAATGTTGTTGTAAAACAATCTATAGAACCAGGAAAAAGTGTTCAAGAAGGAACATCAATTACAATTTATATAGGATATAAAAAAGAAGAAAAAGAACAAAGTGTAGATGTAAGTGATGTTATTGGTATGACAGGCTCTGATGCTATTGAGTATTTAGTTAGTTTAGGATTTAAGAAAAGTAATATTACTTTGTCTGGTACAGGAAATAGAAGTGATATTGTAGAAAGTGCAAGTTCTCAATATGCAAAACCAAGTCAAACAATTACATTGTATATGGAAAAAACATCAGAACCAAGTGACACTGATGATAACAATAATAATAATGGTAATAATAATAACAATAATAACAATAATAACAATAATAATGGTGAAAATGGTGAAAATGGTGATAACAATAGTAGCTCAACACAAACAGCTAGTCATAACTAATTAAAAAAAGGCAATGTCATTTTTAGAATATAAAAAATCTAAAAAAGGCATTGCCTTAAATTTTATTCTAAAAATAGTTTGCAAAAATATAATAAAAATGGTTATTATATTTATGTTAGAAATAAAAAATTGGAGGTAACATGGAAGGAAAAATTATTAAAGGAATAGGTGGATTTTATTACATAAAGACTAGTGAAGGAATAATAGAATGTAAAGCAAGAGGAAAATTCCGTCATAAAGATATGAAACCTATGGTTGGAGATAATGTTACAATTGAGGTAATGAAAAATGGAAAAGGTGTTATAGAGGATATACATGAAAGAAAAAGTGAACTTATACGTCCAACTGTTGCAAATATAACTTTAGCTTTTGTTGTATTTGCAGTAAAAAATCCAGATTTAAATTTTGACCTTTTAAATAGATTTTTAGTTTTATGTGAAAATAATAACATAGAACCTGTTGTATGTTTAAATAAGGTGGATTTGGTTTCAGAAGAAGAAAGGGAAAGTTTTAAACAAAAAATAAATGATATAGGCTATGAAGTGCTATTTATAAAGGCTAAAGATGGAGAAGGAATAGAAAGTCTTAGAGAGAGAATGAAAGGAAATACTACTGTTTTGTGTGGTCCTTCTGGAGTCGGAAAATCAACTTTAATAAATAGTCTTATATTTAAAGAACATATGGAAACTGGAGTTGTAAGTGAAAAAATAGGACGTGGAAGACATACAACAAGACATAGTGAACTTATAGAAATAGAAGATGGTTATATTGTAGATACACCAGGTTTTTCTACATTAAATGTTTCATTTATTCCTAAAGAAGAACTTAAATATTGTTTCCCTGAATTTAGTGAATATAATGATTGCTGTAAATTTAGAGGTTGTCTTCACTACAAGGAACCAGGTTGTGCTGTAAAGACTGCTGTAGAAGATAAAATAATAAAAGAACATAGATATGAATTTTATGTAAGAATTTTAGAAGAAATTATAGAGAATGAAAAATATAAAAAATGGTAATAATTTAAAGAGAGAAGGAAATTTTAATGAGAGCAATTATAATAAGTGGAGGAAAAGCTCCCTCAAAGGAGTTACTTTTAAGTTATATTAAAGAAGATGATATATTAATAGGGATAGATAAAGGGTGTGATGTTTTTTATGAGTATAATATAACTCCTAATATTATTTTAGGAGATTTTGACTCTGCAAAAAAAGAATACATTGAAGAATTTATAAAAAAGGGAGTTAAAATAGAAAAGTATAATCCAGAAAAGGATTATACAGATACTCATTTAGGATATATTAAAGCAAAAGAAGCTAATGCAGATGAAATTATAATGTTTGGAGTAACAGGAACTAGAATAGATCATACTTTAGCAAACTTTGGCATATTATTTATGGCTCTAAAAGATAAAATAAAATTAGAAATAATAGATGATAATAATAGAATTTTTATAATTGATAAAAGGACAACATTTAAAGGAAAAAAAGGTGAACTTATAAGCTTTCATGCCCTTTCAAATGTAGTTAAAAATGTAAATATAGAAGGAGCAAAGTATACTCTTAAAAATTATGATATGACCCTTTTAGAACCTAGAGCTATTTGTAATGAATTTTTAGATAAGGATATAACAATATCTTTTGATAAGGGAATAATAATGGTAATTTTCCCAATGGATTAAAATGTACACAATTTATTAACTATAACATAATATAAAATAGAATATAAAAATTGGAGGTATAAGAAATGAAAATTCTAGCTATAAAATTACCTAACTTTATTTCAAAGTTTTTAAGATTTTTTAGAAGAAAAAAATAATAGAAGAAAATGATGAGATACATAAAAACTCATTATTAATAAGCTATTAATAAAAAATAAAGACAATACATTTTGTTTCTATATGCCTCTAAAGATTAAGATAATATTTTATAAATAAAAAAATGCAATTTTTCTTACTAAATTGCATCTTTCTATTGCTATTAAATTTATATAGCTCTTTGAACCTTACCTGATCTAAGGCATCTTGTACAAACATGAACTGTCTTTGGAGTTCCGTTAACTAAAGCCTTTACTCTCTTTATGTTAGGAGCCCAAGTTCTCTTTGATTGACGATGAGAGTGACTGAATTGTACACCAGCAACAACGCCTTTATTGCATATTTCGCATCTTCTTGACACTTGAAAACACCTCCTTATATAGTGAAGATAATATCTCTTCAATAGGACAAAAAGATTTTATCATAAAAGCAATAGAGTGTGCAAGTAAATTTTAAAAAAAAATTAGAATTATATTTTATAAACCTTGAATAATATAAATTTCTAATATAAAATATAGCTAATGGATTATAAGGAGGAATTGTAATGGTAGGATTTTCAAAAGAAAATGGAAAAATACATTACTCAGATGAAGTTTTAGCAAAAATAATAGGATTATCAACAATGGAATGTTATGGCGTTGTAGGTATGGTATCTCAAAATGCTAGTGATGGCCTATGGCAACTTATGAGAATAGAAAACTTAGCTAGGGGAGTAAAAATAAAACTTACAGAAGATGAAAAATTAAATATTGAATTATTTGTTATGGTTGAGTATGGAACAAAGATATCAGTTATAGCTAATAATATAATTCAAAAGGTACGTTACAGCGTGGAAAACTATACAGGAATAAAAGTAGCATCAATAACAGTTAACGTTCAAGCTGTAAGAGTCTAGGAGGATTTAATAATGGAATACAAAGCAATAAATGGCCATGATTTTTATAATATGGTAATAAATGCTAGTAATAGATTGGCTGAAAACAGTGAATTTGTAAATTCACTTAATGTTTTCCCAGTACCAGATGGAGATACTGGAACTAATATGTCAATGACATTTAAAGCAGCAGTAAAAGAAATTGAAAATATAAACTCTAAATCTATTGGAGAAGTATCAAAAAAGCTTGCTAAAGGAGCTTTAATGGGAGCAAGAGGAAATTCAGGAGTTATTTTATCTCAAATTTTAAGAGGTATATCTAAAGGATTTGAAAATTTAGAAAGTGCTGATGCATCTCAAGTTGCAGTGGCTTTAAATGAAGGCTCAAAATCTGCTTATAAAGCAGTAATGAGACCAACAGAAGGTACAATTCTTTCAGTTATAAGAGCTACAGCAGAGGAAGCTGTAAACTCACAAAAAGATGATGTAGCAGCTCTTTTAGAAGATGCTACAAAGGCTGCAAAGGTTATGCTTGATAAAACACCAGATTTATTACCAGCTTTAAAAAAGGCAAAGGTTGTAGATTCAGGTGGAATGGGTCTTTATATAATACTTAAAGGTATGACAGAAGCCCTTTTAGATAATATTGAAGCAACTATAAGTGATGTAGATATATCTCAAGGAGGACCTTCAAGCACTTCAGGAGCAGGTTCTACTGTAGAAGAAGAAATTAAATTTGGATATTGTACAGAGTTTATAATTATTGGAGATGCTAAAAAAGCAAAAGAATTCCAAGATGAAATAGCACCTCTTGGAGATTGTATGATAGTTGTTGGATATGATGATGTAATAAAGGTTCATATTCATACAAATGACCCAGGAATGGTATTATCAAAGGCAGTAAAGCTTGGAGAATTATCAAAAATAAAAATAGATAATATGAGAGAAGAACATAGAGAGATTCTTGGAATTAAAGAAGCAGAAGGAAAAAATGAAGCTTTAAAAGAAGAACCTTCTTTAGAAGAAGAACATAAAAAGTATGCCTTTATAACAGTTGCTATGGGAAAGGGTATTACAAACATATTTAAAGATTTAGGTGTTGATTATGTTATTGAAGGTGGTCAAACAATGAATCCTTCAACACAAGATATATTAGATTGTGTTAATAAAATAAATGCAGACCACATTTTTGTTCTTCCAAATAATAAAAATATTATTATGGCATCAAATCAAGCTGCAGAAATAAGTGATAAAGATGTAAGGGTAATTCCTACAACTTCAATTCCACAAGGAATAACATGTATAACAATGTTTGATTCTCAAGGTGAAGTGGATGAAAATGAAGAAGAATTAAAAGAATTAATTTCTACAGTAAAAACAGGTTCTATAACTTATGCAGTAAGAGATACTGAAATGGATGGAATAGAAATTAAGGAAGGAAATATTCTTGGCTTAATAGAAGGTAAAATAAAGGAAGTTGGAGAAGATAAATTTGAAGTTACAGAGAAAGTAATTTCAGATATGGTAGATGAAGAAAGTGAACTTATAACTATTTTCTATGGAGCAGATGTAAAAGAAGAAGAAGTAAATGATTTTATTTCAAAACTTGAAGAAAAGTATGAAGATTTAGATATACAATGTTATAAGGGAGAACAGCCTCTATATTATTTCCTAGTTTCTGTAGAATAATAGATTTTAATTTAAGCACCTTTTATAGGTGCTTTTTAAATTTTATTTAAAGTAAAGGAAGATTTTTTATGGACATATATAGTAATGTTTCAACTTTAAAGGGAGTTGGGCCAAAGGTTTTAGAAAGATTAAATAAGGTTTCTATTTTTAATATTCTAGATTTACTTTTATATTTTCCTAGAGATTATGAGTTTGTAAATGGGAATATTCCTTTTGAAGAAATTAATGAAGAAGAAAAACAACTTTTAACTTGTAAAGTTATAGGATTTAAAAGTGATATTAGAACAAGAAGTGGAAAAATATTATCAGTTATTGAATTTGATTATAAAGGTCATAAACTAGAAGGAAAATGGTTTAATCAGCCCTATGCAAAGAAAAATTTTAAAATAGGAATGGAATATAATTTAATTGGTAAATTTAAAAAGCATGGAATAAGTTTTGAGGTAATTAATCCTTTAGTAGGAGGAAAAGAGGCTTTAAAAAGTGAAATAATACCTAAATACCCCCTTAAAGGAGATTTAACAGATAAACTTCTTACAAAGTTAATAAGTTATGTATTAGATTCTATTGAAATTAGAGAAAACTTGCCAAAAGAAATTTGTGAAAAATATAAATTTATTTCTTTAGATAAAGCTATAAGAGAAATTCATTTTCCAAAAAACAAAGATATGCTTAATGAAGCTATTTTAAGATTAAAATTTCAAGAATTATTTACTTATTCTATAAAACTTCTCCTTCTTAAAAAAAATATAAAAGGAAATAGTGAAGGAATAAGTTTCCCTTGGAAAGATGAAATGAAAGCCCTTAAAGCTTCTCTTCCATATAATTTAACAAATGCTCAGACAAGGGTAGTAAGAGAAATACTTAGAGATGAAAAAAGTAATTTTCCAATGAATAGATTAGTACAAGGGGATGTGGGAAGTGGAAAAACTATAATAGCTTTAATTGCTATTTTTAATGTTTATACAAATGGATATAAATCTGCTTTTATGGCTCCTACAGAAATACTTGCAAATCAACATTATAAAGAAGCTCAAAAGCTTTTAGCTCCATTTAATGTAAATATAGAACTTTTAACTGGAAGTACTTCTTTAAAAGAAAAATTAAGAATAAAAGAGAGAATAAAAAAAGAAGAACCTCTTGTTGTTATAGGAACTCATGCTTTAATACAAGAAGATGTGGAATTTAATAAATTAGGTCTTGTAGTTACAGATGAACAACATAGATTTGGAGTAGAACAAAGAAGTAAGCTTATAAATAAGGGAAAAAGAGCAGATGTTATTGTAATGACAGCAACTCCTATTCCTAGAACTTTAGCTTTATATTTATATTCAGATTTAGATGTTTCAATAATTGATGAGCTTCCTCCAGGAAGAAAAAAGATAGATACAAGATTTTTTAATGAAAATGAAAGAAATAAAGCCTATGAATTGGCTTATAATGAAGTAGGTAAGGGAAGGCAAGTATATGTTGTATGTCCTCTTATTGAAGAAGATGAAAAGGCAATGTTAAACTCAGTTGAAAGTATTTATAAAAAACTTAAAGAGGGAATATTTAAAGATGTTTCAGTAGAGATACTTCATGGAAAAATGAAGGCTTTAGAAAAGGATGAAATTATAAACAAATTTAAAGATAATAAAATAAAAGTTTTAATTTCAACTACAGTAATTGAAGTTGGAGTAAATGTTCCTAATGCTTCAGTTATGATTATTGAAAACTCTGAAAGATTTGGCTTAGCTCAGCTTCATCAACTTAGAGGAAGAGTTGGAAGAGGCGAATATGAATCCTATTGTATATTAATAGGAAATGCAAAAAGTAAGATAACAAAACAAAGAATGGAAATAATGACAACTTCAAATGATGGTTTTTATATATCAGAGCAGGATTTAAAGCTTAGAGGGGCAGGAGAAATGTTTGGAGTTAAACAAAGTGGAGAAGAAGGTTTTGTTCTTTCAGATATTTATAATGATATAAGTATTTTAAGAGCTGCAAGAGAAGAAGCAGGAAAGGTTTTAAATAAAGAAGATAAAGAAAGTAAAAGACTTGTTTATGAAATTTCACAAGGATTAAGAAAAAGTAGCAAATATATATGTTTTAATTAAATTGTATATGATTGTCTTATATGATAAAATAATATATTATACATACAAGGAGGAGAAAAATGAGGATAATAGCAGGAAAAGCAAAAGGACAAAAGTTAATTCCTCCTGCAACCATGGAAACAAGACCAACCTTAGATAGAGTTAAGGAAGCTATGTTTAGTATTATTCAAGGATATATTCCAAATGCAAAGGTTGTTGATGTTTTTGCAGGAACAGGAAGTTTAGGTTTAGAGGCTGCTAGTAGAGGAGCTAAGGAAGTATATTTAATAGATAAAAGTCCTGTTACTTACCCACTATTAAAAGAAAATGTTGAAAAGCTTAAATTTCAAGAATTTGCACATCCATTAAATATGGATTCTTATGAAGCTTTAAAACTTTTAGCAAATAAGGGAAAAGTATTTGATTTAATATTTATAGATCCACCATATTGTAAGGAAATGATTCCAGAGGCAATAAAGATAATAAAAGAAAATAATATGATGGATAAAGAAGGAATTATAGTTACTAAAATTGATAGTATTGAAGAAATATATGAAGGTTATAAAGATATAAAACTTATTAGAAGTAAGAAGTATGGAAATACAACAGTTTGCTTTTATAAATATTTGGAGGATTAATAAAAATGAAAGTTGCAATTTATCCAGGAAGCTTTGATCCTGTTACTAATGGACATTTAGATATTATAACAAGAGGAGCAAAGGTTTTTGATAAGCTTATAGTTGGCGTATTAGTAAATGTTGATAAAAAAGGATTATTTGATATTGAAGAAAGAGTAGAGCTTATAAAAAGAGTTACAAAGGATTTACCAAATGTAGAGGTGGTAAGCTTTAATGGATTATTAATAGATTTTGTAAAAAAATATGATTCAAAAGTTATACTAAAAGGTCTTAGAGCATTTTCAGATTTTGAATATGAATTTCAAATGGCTCTTATGAACAGCAAGTTAGACCCAGAAGTAGAAACTTTATTTATGATGACATCAGCACAATATGCATATGTTAGCTCTTCAAATGTAAAGCAAGTTGCAAAATTTAAAGGGTGTTTAAAGGGATTAGTACCAGAGGAAATAATTCCAGATATTGAGAAAAGGTATAAATAAGAAAGGGGAAAGTTATGGACAGTGAAATAAATTTTAATGTTATAGAGCTTTTAGAGTATATTCAAGACACCATAGAAACAGCTCCTAAGGTTCCTATTAGTGGAAAGGCAATGGTAGATAAAAAAGAACTTTTAGAAGCAATAGATCAAATAGTGAATTATCTTCCAGATGAATTTAAAAAAGCTAGATGGATTGTAAATGAAAAAGATAGAATTTTAGCAGCAGCTAAAGAAGAGTATAATTCAGTTAGAAAAGATACAATTGAAATTATGAGACAAAATGTTGAAAGACATGATATTGTTAAAGAGGCTAAAATTCGTGCACAAGAAATAATTTCATCTGCAAAAAAGGATGCTAAAGCAATAAGACTTGGCTCTAGGGATTATTCAAATGAAATTTTAACTGAATTAGATAAACAAATAGAAGAAAAAAAGGGAGAGCTAATACAAATTCTTGAAGAAAGTTATAAAAAAGCGGCTATGGACATTAATGATAACATTCAAGGCATTAGCTCAACTATTAAAGAAAATATAAAAGAATTACAGGATATGCAAAAGTAATTTTGAAAAAAGTTTACTTATTATAAAAATTAGTATTAATAAAATAATTGGAATTAATAAAACATAAAAACTTAACCTTGATGAAATATTAAATATGTTAGAAGTAGAAATAGTAAGAAGGTTTGAAAAAATAAAAGTAATAAAAAAACTTAATATTCCTTGAAATAATTTAAAAAGAAAATATTTTAATAAAGAAATATTATGCTTACTCATAAATGAATAGGACTGAGCAATTATTGATAAGCCTGAAAAGGAGCATAAAAAACTTATAAGACTTAGCTTTAAAGAAATAGGTAAACTTGAAGAGGATAACATATTACAACCATTTGTTATTTCTATACTACCTAGAAAAATGGCATATAATAAATTAGGCTCTAAGTGAAGTAAAGATTCAATTTTAGAAATTATAAATGAAAAAGTATTGCTATTTTTTATAATTTCAATAAGAACTGAAAAAATTATTATAAAGCCTCCAATAGAAAGGGCTGTATTAATTCCATCTTCAAGAGACTTCTTTAAAGCATAACCTAAATTATTTTTAGAAGTGTTTTCTGGAGTTTTTCCCATTTCTTTATTTTTGGAAAAGGTTCTTTTTTTTCTTGTAAATAATCCTATAATTATAACAGATAAATAATTTCCAATTAACAATAAATAACCATAACTTATATTATTAAGCATAGCACAACCAATTGTACCTATTATAAATAAAGGACCACAATTTGTAGCAATGTTGATTAAAGAAATGTATTCATTTTTATCAATATACCCTAAATCATAAGTATCAGAAGAAAATTTACTTCCTAATGGATAGCCACATAAAAAACTTACTGTAAGAGGAAAGGAAGAATTTTTAGAAAGATTTAAGGGCTTACATATTAATGGTCCTAAAAGCTTTGAATATAAAGTAATGCCATCATAAAAAATAAGTAAATTACAAATAACTGCAAAAGGAAAAGAAGTAGGAAGTATTGCTTTAAACCAAAGCTTAGCCCCATTAAGGGAGGCTTTAAGAGAAAGCTTAATATTTACTATAAACAATATTATAAATAAAGTTATAAAAAAGCATATTATATAATTTTTTTTTGCTTTTAAAAGTTTTAATAATATAAGTAAAAAAATAATAATAAAAAGCCATAATAAAATATAAAACATAAAGATTTCCTCCTTTAAATATTTATATTTCTTATGGTTTTATTATATTAATTTATTTAATAAAAATAGGACTTCTTAAATAATCTTCCATAGGGGATATATTTTTATTTAATATAGAATAGGCTTTAGTTCCTAGTAAATCTAATGAAAGCATAGAATTTTCTATATTTTTAGGAAGCTTAGTTATTATTTTAACAGACTCTTTATTTTTAATTTCTTTAAGTATTTTACTTCCTCTTTCATTAAAAGCTAATGGACGTATATATTCTATAGAACTATTTTTTATATCATCTAAAGAAAAGTTTTCCATTCCTATAAAAAAAGAAACTAAAGCTCTGCTTATAGCTGTATAAGTGTAGCGCTTACTTTTAATATTTAAAATAAATTCATTTAAATTATTTGAATTTAAAATTTCTTTTTTTATTTTATTATCTAATCCTTCTTTAAGTTGAGAAAGTTTTGAAAGATTTTCCCCTTCTGTTAGGATTTTATACTTTAAAAAAGGAAAAATATCCTCAGGATACACAAATTTATAATCAGTGTTTTTTAAATTTATTATTTCTTCATAACTTTCTTTAGGAAGCACCTTTTTTATTTTATCAAAATCATTAAAACTTAAAGTTTTTCTTATAGAGGTGGCAGAGGCATATAAAGAGGTTATATTTTCGTCGTTGTAATTAGAACCTATTCTTTTTAAGGTATAAGGTTTTATGGGGCTATTAAGCCTTATTAAAGCTTTTAAATATTCAATCCCTAGTATATTGTTTGAACTAGAAATTATTTCTTCTAAATTTATATCATTAAAATAATTTTTAAGAGAAGTTAATCTAGCATAATGGTAGGGAACTCCTTTAGCTAATTCTTTTTTTAATGTATTTTTATATTCTATTGGCTCTTTAATAATAACAGAGGCAATTTTATTTAAGTCTAAAACATTACCATGTTCACTTCCAAAATAAAGATTATTTACTATTTTTGTCTTTTCTAATAGGGCTACAGCACCATAGGCAAAGGTTTCAGCAGAGGAAATTGAAAATATAAGAGGAAGTTCAACAACTAAATCAACTCCATTTTTAACAGCAATTTTAGCCCTTTCCCATTTATCCATAATTGCAGGCATACCTCGCTGAACAAAATTTCCACTCATAACACATATAACACCATTACAGTTAGTATTTTTTTTACATTCTTTAAGATGATGAAGATGACCTAAATGGAAAGGGTTATATTCTGTAATAATACCAGTTACATTCATATATTTAAATCCTCCAAAATTAAAAGTAATATAATTATATCAATAATAGATTAAAAATTAAATAAATTTTAGGTTGAAAGAAGGGGTATTATAGGAGTATTATTATGTATAGAAAGTGTGGCGTTTTGAAAGGAGAAAAATATGGAACTTATGAGTAAAATTCTAGAGGCTGCAAAAGCTAATAGAAAAAAAATTGTACTTCCAGAAGGAAATGAGGAAAGAACTATAGTAGCAGTTGAAAAAATAAAAAAGGAAGGCATTGCTTATCCTATTTTAATAGGTAATAAAGAGGAAATATTAGAAAGAGCGAAAGACCTTAACACTGATTTAAGTGGAGTTGAAATTATAAATCCAGATACTTCAGATAGATTAAATGACTATATTGAAGCTTTCTATGAATTAAGAAAAAATAAGGGTATGACTATGACAAAGGCTGAAAAGATAGTAAGAGACCCATTATATTTTGCAACAATGATGGTAAAATTAGATGATGCAGATGGAATGGTTTCAGGAGCAGTTCATACTACAGGAGATCTTTTAAGACCAGGATTACAAATAATAAAAACAGCACCAAAAGTATCTGTTGTATCAAGTTTTTTTATAATGATGGTACCTGATAGTGAGTATGGAGAAGAAGGAATGCTTTTATTCTCTGATTGCGCTGTTAATCCAAATCCAAATGCAGACCAACTTGCAGCAATAGCAATAGCAACAGCTGAAACAGCTGAAAAATTATGTAAGGTTGAACCTAAAGTAGCAATGTTATCATTCTCTACTATGGGAAGTGCAGACCATGAATCTGTAACTAAGGTAAGGGAAGCTACAATGAAAGCAAAAGAGCTTAGACCTGATTTATTAATAGATGGAGAGTTACAATTAGATGCAGCAATAGTTAAAAAAGTTGCAGATCAAAAAGCACCTGGTAGCCCAGTTGCAGGAAAGGCAAATGTTTTAGTATTCCCAGATCTTCAATCAGGAAATATTGGATATAAATTAGTTCAAAGATTTGCAAATGCATCGGCAATAGGACCAATATGTCAAGGTTTTGCAAAGCCAATTAATGATTTATCAAGAGGCTGTAGTTCTGAAGATATAGTAAAGGTAGTTGCTATTACAGCAGTTCAAGCTTCTATGAATTAATAAATATATAACTAGGGGGAAGGTAAATTTATGAAAATACTAGTAATAAACTGTGGGAGTTCATCCTTAAAATATCAATTAATAAATATGGAAAATGAAGGAGTATTGGCTCAAGGATTAGTTGAAAGAATAGGAATTGAAGGCTCTATATTAACTCAAAAGGTTAATGGAGAAAAATATATTATAAAAGAACCTATGGAGAATCATAAGGATGCAATAAAGTTAGTTTTAGAAGCATTAGTAGATGAAAAACATGGAGTAATAAAAAACATGGATGAAATATCTGCAGTTGGTCATAGAGTTGTACATGGAGGAGAAAAATATTCTAAATCTGTTCTTGTAGATGAGGATGTTATGGCTTATTTAGAAGAATGTGTAAAACTTGCACCTCTTCACAACAGACCTAATATAATTGGAATTGAAGCTTGCAAGGCATTAATGCCAAATACTCCAATGGCAGTTGTATTTGATACAGCTTTCCATGGAACTATGCCAAAGGAAGCTTATAGCTATGCACTTCCATATGAACTATATAAAGAAAATGGAATAAGAAAATATGGTTTCCATGGAACAAGTCATAAATATGTTTCAGGAAAGGTTGCAGAAGTTTTAGGAAAAGATATAAAAGATTTAAAAATAGTAACATGTCATTTAGGAAATGGAGTTTCTTTAACTGCTGTAAAGGATGGAAAATCTATAGATACTACAATGGGCTTTACACCTCTTGCAGGTATGCCAATGGGAACAAGATCAGGAGATATAGACCCTGCTATAGTAATTTATTTAATAAAGGAATTAGGATATTCAGTAGATGAAGTTAATGAAATATTAAATAAAAAATCTGGTATCTTAGGAATATCTGGATTAAGTTCAGACTTTAGAGATGTAAGAGATGCAGCTTATAAAAAAGGTGATGAACGTTCACTTCTTGCAATAGATATTTATACTTACAAAATAAGAACTCAAATTGGAGCATATGCAGCTGCTATGGGTGGATTAGATGTAATAGTATTTACAGCAGGAATTGGTGAAAATGCTGACATGATAAGAGAAGGTTGCTTAAAGAATTTAGAATTCCTAGGAGTTTATTTAGATAAAGAAAAAAATAAGCAAAATGGAGAAATTGCAGAAATTTCAAAAGATGATTCAAAGGTTAAAGTTTTCGTAATTCCAACTAACGAAGAATTAATGATTGCAAAAGAAACAATGGAATTATTAAATTAATAACTTGACTTTTAATTCTTTAGTTTATATAATGAATTGTGTTTGTTTAATTAATATTATCTAAGGAGAAAAATAGGATTTAAAAATGAAGATAAAATTTTCAGAACTTAAATCACCAAAAGGACAATCAAAAGAAGTGTCCTACAATGTAGATTTAGACAATTTTTATTTTGATGGAGATAAAATAAAATCTTTAGAAGGAATAACTATGTCTGGAAAGGCTACATACAAAGATGAAATAATAATTTTAAAGGCCAAATTAAAGGGAAATTTAGAATTAGTATGTTCAAGATGCTTAGATACCTTTATCTATCCAATAGATATTGATATAGAAGAAAGGTTTACAAGTAATGAAACTTTAGAAGATGAAGAAGTAGTTCTTGTAAATAGTGATACTATAGATATCACTGAAATAGTTGAAAAAGCAATAATTTCAACCTTACCTATTAAGAGACTTTGCAAAGAAGATTGCAAAGGATTGTGCCAAAGCTGTGGAGCTAACTTAAATAAGGAAGAATGCAGCTGTAACAACGAAGATATAGATCTTAGATTGGCAGACTTAAAGGCGTTGTTAAATAATAAGGAGGTGTAATGATGGGAAATCCAGCAAGAAAAACATATAAAGCTAAAAGAGATTCAAGAAGAGCTCAAACTATGAAAATGAGCATACCTGGAATAGTTGAATGTCCACAATGTCACGAAATGAAGCTTGCTCATAGAGTATGTAAAAAATGTGGTTACTATAAGGGTAAAGAAATAGTAGCTACTGAAGAATAAAATCTAAAATAGTTACTTAAGAATAAAGAAAGTCATGTTTCCTGACTTTCTTTTCTTTATATACAAGTAAAAAAGGAGAGTTAATATGAAAATAGCTATAGATGGAATGGGTGGAGATAATGCACCACAAGCTGTTGTTGAAGGTGTTGTTCAAGCTTTAAAAGAGTATGAAGATATAAAATTATATATAACAGGTCCAAAAGATGAAATAGAAAAAGAACTTTCTAAATATACTTATCCTAAAGATAGAGTAACTGTAGTTCATACAAGTGAGGTTATTTCACCAAATGAGCATCCAGTTATGGCTATAAGAAAAAAGAAGGATTCAAGCCTTGTAAAAGCACTTAACCTTGTAAAAGAAGGTGAATGTGAAGCTATAATATCAGGAGGAAGTACAGGAGCCTTTTTAGCAGGATGTACTTTTATAGTTGGAAGAATTAAGGAAGTAGAAAGACCAGCACTAGCACCTATAATGCCAGGAAGAAACGGAAAATTCATGATTGTAGATGTTGGAGCAAATGTAGATTGTAAGCCTCAATATTTAATTCAATTTGCTCATATGGGTAAAATCTATTATGAAGGAATGTTTAATACTAAAAATACTTCAATAGGACTTATTAACATTGGAGCAGAAGAAGAAAAGGGAAATGAGCTTACTAAAGCTACATATAAGCTTTTAAAAGAAGAGAATTTTAATTTTGTTGGAAATGTTGAGCCAAGAGATATTCCAAAGGGAGAAGTAAATGTTTTAGTTGCAGATGGTTTTGTTGGAAATACTGCATTAAAGATGTATGAAGGTTCAGCTTCTAATATATTAGGAATGATAAAGGATGAAATATATTCCTCTTCAATAATATCAAAGGTTGGAGCAGCACTTTTAAAACCTGTATTTAATAGTCTTAAAGTAAAGTTTGACTATAAGGAAGTAGGAGGAGCACCTTTTTTAGGAGTAGATGGAATTTGTATTAAAGCCCATGGAAGCTCTGATGGAAAAGCTTTTAAAAATGCAATAAGACAAACTAAGCTTTTTAAAGAAAATGACATATTAAATAAAATAAAAGAAGAATTTAAAGAAAAATAATTATAAATAAGTGGATTTTAGAACAATTAACTTAAAAATATTAACAAATAAAAACTTATTTTCTTATAAACTTATATTGACGAATAAATATTTATATAATATTATCTAAATGTGATGTTTTAGTTTTGGGAGGTGAATAAAATGTTTGAAAAGATTAAAGAAATTATAGCTGATAAGTTAAGTGTTGATCCAGAAAGCATTACTTTAGAGGCATCATTTATAGATGATTTAAATGCGGATTCTTTAGACATTGTTGAATTAATAATGGCTTTAGAAGATGAATTAGAAATGGAAATTCCTGATGAAGATGTAGAAAACTTTAAAACAGTAGGAGACGTAGTCAACTATGTAAAAGCACATCATGAGGAATAAGAAAATCCCGCCTTTAATATGCGGGATTTTATTTTAAAAATAAATAGTTTATTCTTGAATTTGTTAGAAGTCTAAAAATTGAAGAATAAACTTTTCTAAGGAGAAGTGTTATGAATAAATTTAAATTAAATGAGGTAGAGGAAATATTAAAAGTTAAATTTAAAAATCCTGACCTTATAAAAACAGCTTTAACCCATAGTTCTTATGCAAAGCAAATTAAGGGAGCTCAGTATAATGAAAGGCTTGAATTTTTAGGAGATTCTGTTCTTCAACTTACTATAACAGAATATTTATTTCTTAATTATAAGCATAAAGCAGAAGGGGAATTAACTAAAATAAGAAGTTTAATAGTTTGTGAAAACTCTCTTTATGAAGTAGCTCAAAATTTAAATTTATCTTCATTTATGCTTATGAGCAAAGGGGAAGAGCTTACAGGTGGAAGAGAAAGAGTTTCTATTCAAGCAGACTCAGTAGAAGCTGTTATAGCAGCTATATATTTAGATAATGGGTTAGAAAAGGCTAAGAAATTTATATTTAATAATTTTAGTGATATTATTAAAAAAGCAATAAACAATAAAATAGTACTAGATTTTAAAACTAAACTTCAAGAATATCTTCAAAAAGATGGAGAGGTAGAAATTAAATATGAACTTTCAAAATTTGAAGGACCTCCTCATAGAAGAAAATTCTTTGTTCAGGTTTATGTAGAAGATAAATTTATGGGAACAGGTCAAGGATTTAGTAAAAAAGAAGCAGAACAAAACTGTGCTAAAGAAGCTTTAATAAAGTTAGGAGTTTTAAATGAGTAAAAATTATTATATTATACCTATTTTTGTTCCTCATGAAGGGTGTCCTCACAATTGTGTATTTTGCAATCAAGTAAGGATAACAGGAGTTGAAAAAGTAGAAAAAGAAAATAATAAAGAAGAACAAGGAGTTAATGCTAAAAAGGTTAGAGAAATAGTTGATGAATATTTAAAAACTTTAAACAAAGATGCAACAATTGAAATTTCATTTTTTGGAGGAACTTTTACTGCAATAAAAGAGGAAAAACAAAGAGAACTTTTAGCAGTTGCAAAGGAGTATAAGGATAAAGGACTTATAGATAAAATAAGAATGTCTACACGTCCTGATTATATAAATGATTATATATTATCTTATTTAAAAGATTACACTGTTGATATAATTGAATTAGGAGTTCAATCTTTAGATGATGAAGTTTTAAAAGCAGCAGGAAGAGGTCATGACTCTAAAGTGGTAGAAAAGGCTTCTAAGCTTATAAAAAAATATAAAATAACCTTAGGACATCAAATAATGCCAGGACTTCCTAAAGATAACTTTGAAAAGGATATTGAAACAGTAAGAAAATCAATAGAAATGAAACCAGATATATGTAGGTTATATCCTTCATTAGTAATTAAAGATACACCTATGGAAATAATGTATGAAAGAAAGGAGTATATTCCTTATACATTAGAAGAAGCTGTGGAAATATGCAAAAAATTATATATTATGTATACAAAAGCAAATGTTCAAGTTATAAGAATAGGTCTTCAACCTACAGAAACTATAAATGAAGGAAAGGACATTGTAAGTGGACCATTCCATCCAGCCTTTAGAGAACTTGTTGAAGGAAGTATTTTATGTGATACTATAAAAGAAAAGTTAAAAACTAAAAAAGAAGGAACTGTAAGAATAAATAAAAAAGATATAAGTAAGCTTTATGCTAAGGGAAAATTTTATTTTAATAAACTTTTAGAAGAAGGATATAAGATAAAAGTAGAAGCTGTAGATGATATTGAGAGAGGAAAAATAGATATTTTTTAAAAAGAAAGAGAATGAGGAAAAATATTTTTTTCATTCTTTTTTACATTCTATAGGAAATTATATTAATTGAATAATTAAAACTTTTTTACTTTACAAGAAAATATATATATTGATAAACTATATATAACCTTTTAAAAGATAATAAAGTTTAAATAAAAATATAATAGAGGCGAGTAAAAAGTGAAAAAAGAAACAAGAAAGAAATTAACATATGTATTAGTAATATTAATGCTTATAGTTTTTATAGTTGGATTAGTTCCATCAGTAGTGACATTTTTTTAATAAGGAGTTGGGAGTTTGTTTTTAAAATCATTAGAGGTTAGAGGTTTTAAATCCTTTGCAGATAAAGTTGACTTAAAGTTTAAAAAGGGAATTACAGCTGTTGTAGGACCTAATGGTAGTGGAAAGAGCAATATTTCTGATTCTGTAAGATGGGTTTTAGGAGAACAGAGCATAAAAACATTAAGAGGCGGAAAAATGGAAGATGTTATTTTTGCTGGAACTCAATTTAGAAAACCTGTAGGTCTTGCACAGGTTTCTTTAACTTTAGATAATTCGGAAGGTGAACTTCCTATAGAATATAATGAAGTAACTGTTACAAGAAGAATCTTTAGGTCAGGAGAAACTGAATATCTTTTAAATGGAACAAAGTGTAGATTAAAAGATATTACTAATCTTTTTATGGATACTGGAATTGGTAAAGAAGGATATTCATTAATAGGTCAAGGGAAAATAGAAGCAATTTTAAGTGGAAAGCCAGAAGAAAGAAGAAGTCTTTTAGAAGAGGCTGCAGGAATTGTTAAATATAAATCAAGAAAAGAAGAAGCAGAGAAAAAACTTCAAAATACAGATAATAATTTAATAAGAATAAGAGATATATTATCAACTTATGAAGAAAGATTAGGACCTTTAGAAAATGAAAGAAATAAAGCTATTAAATATAGAGAAATATCTACAGACTTAAAAGTTAAAGAAGTCTCTCTTATTGTATATTACATTTCTAACATGGAAGAAATTTTAAATGAATTTAATAAGGAAATAGATGATAAACAATTTAAGCTTAATTTAAAAAAAGAAAAGCTTTTAGATGAAAAAAGAAATGTTGAAAAGCTAAAAGAAAATATAGAAAGTATAGAAAAAAAGAATGAAGAAGCTAGAAAGGTTTATTATGAAAAGAAAGAAAAAATTTCAAATAGCCTAAATGAAATAAAAATCTTTAAAGAAAGAGTTTTAAATGAAGAAAATTTATTAAAAAGAAATAAAGAAAACTTAGAAAATATTATAAAAAAGATAGAAACTCTTAAAGAAGAAAAAGAAGCTATGAATCTTCATATAGAGAAAAAAGTAAAGGAACAGGAAAACACTAAAAATACCATAGTATCTTTAGAAAATGAGTTTAATGATAGTATGTTAAAAATAACTAATATGGAAAATGAAATTGAAAGTTTAAAGCAGGAAGAGTTTGAACTTTTAAGAAATAATTCTGATATAAAAAATGAAATAACTCTTATTAATAAGGATATAAAGGTAAGAAATGAAAGAATTGAAGATTTACAAAAATCTATCAATAGTATAAATGGAAATATAAAAATTAATTTAGGAACTTTAGAGGATTTAAAAAAAGAGGAAAATAAAAATAAAGAATTAATTAATGTTTTAAATGAATCAATAATTAAAAGTTCAAAAGAAATTTCAAGTCTTAAATCTAAACTTAGAAATAAAGAAAATTCTTTAAAGGAACTAAATAAAAACTTAAATGAATTTGAAGCTAATAAAAATATGTTAACAAATTTAGAAAAACATTATGAAGGTTATAATAGGTCTGTTAAAACTTTAATGGAGAGAATTAATAAAGGACAAATACCAAGTGGAAAAGGTACAAAGGTTTTAGGAGAAATATTAGAAATAGATAAAGAATATGAAATTGCAATAGAAATAGCAATGGGTGCAGCTATTTCAAATATAATAACAGAAACAGATTCTATAGCTAAAGAACTTATAAATTATTTGAAAAATAACAAGCTTGGAAGAGCTACCTTTCTTCCTTTAAATAATATTAAGGGCAATAAACTTTCATTAGATAACTCTATTATTTCTATGGAAGGATATATAGGAATTGCAGCTGATATAATAAAATATCCTAAAGTATATGAAAAAGCAGTAAACAATGTACTTGGAAGGGTTATTGTAGCAAAAAACATGGATTGTGCATTAAAAATATCTAAAAAGGGTAACAATAATTATAGAATAGTAACCTTAACTGGAGAAATAATTGCACCAGGGGGAGCTTTAACAGGAGGAAGTATTCAAAGTAAATTCACAAATATTTTAGGAAGAAAACGTGAAATTGAAGAACTCCAAGACAAGATAAAAGCTACAAAGGAAGAACTATCAAAGGAATTAAATGAAATAGAAGCTTTAAGAATTTCTATTAAAAATTTAGATGAAAATATTTTAAATAATAAAGATGAAATTCATTTTAAAAATATTGAAATAACCAAAAACCATGGAGAAATAGAATCTTTAAATAATGAAATAGATAGAAGTTATAAATCTGTTAATGTTTCAATGGAGGAAGTTAAAAGGTTTAAAGAACAAATTTTAACATTTAGCAAAAGACTTAAAGAAAGAAAAGAAAGTTTAAATAATATTCAAGGACAAAATGTTGAAAATAAAGATAAGAATATAGAACTTCAAGAAAAATTAAAATATTTTAGAAAATCTGTTGAGGAAAAACGTGAAAAACTTACAGAAATAAAGGTATTAAAAGCTTCATTAGATGAAACATTAAATAATAAAAAAGAGGAGCTTTTAAGAAAAGAAAAAGAAATTAATGAAAATGCTATAAATTCTAAAGCTATAAAAATAGAAGAGGAAAATAGTAATTTAAAAATAGAAGAATTAAAAAAAGAAATTTTAAATAAAGAGGATTTTATAAATTTAGAAAATAAAGAAGTTTTAAAGCTTGAAGATAGTTTTAAAGAAGATGATGTTAAAAAGGGAGCTTTAAAAGAAAAGCTTAATGAAAAGGAAACTATTGTTCAAGAAGAAAGTATTATTATAAATCAAGAAGAAAATGAACTTAATAAAAAAGAACTTCAAAGAGCAAAAAAAGAAATGGAAAAGGAAAGTTTTTATACAAAACTTAATGAAGAACTTGACTTAACATTAGCAGAAGGAAAAGAAATAGCAGTTTCTATTGAGAACACAGAAGCTGTTAAAGATGATATAATAAGTTTAAAGAGAAAAATAACAGCTTTAGGAACAGTAAATCTTGCCTCTATTGAAGAATTTGAAGAGGTAAAAGAAAAGTTTGAATTTATGTCAAATCAAGAACAGGATTTAGAAAAAGCTAAAACAGAACTTTTAGAAGTTATAAAAGAAATGACAGATAAAATGAAGGTGCTATTTAAAGAAAATTTTGTTATACTTAATAAAAACTTTAATGAAACCTTTAAGGAATTATTTAAAGGAGGAAATGCTGAACTTATATTAGGAGAAGGAGATGAACTTACTTCTAATATTGAGATTAATGTAGAGCCACCAGGAAAAAAACTTCAAAATATTAATCTTATGTCTGGTGGAGAAAAAGTATTATCAGCAATTGCTTTAATGTTTGCTATATTAAAGATGAAGCCTACCCCTTTTTGTATTTTAGATGAAATTGAGGCAGCCCTTGATGATGCAAATGTTTATAGATATGCAGAATTTTTAAAGGAATTTTCTAAAAATACTCAATTTATTGTAATTACCCATAGAAAAGGAACTATGGAAGCTAGTGATGTTTTATATGGAGTTACAATGGAAGAAAAGGGAGTATCTAAAGTAGTTTCTGTAGATTTAACAGCTAATTAAAAAAACGAGGAGGATAATAATAATGTTTGGAAAATTTTTTAATAAACTTAAGGATGGATTATCAAAAACAAGAGATGGCTTTACAGATAAAATAAATGAGGTATTAAAACTTGCAATAACTATTGATGATGATTTATATGAAGAGCTTGAAGAGGTTCTTATAATGGCAGATATAGGTATGGATACAACTGTTGAAATAATAGATAGATTAAAAGATAAAATAAGAAAAGAAAAAATAAATGAAGTAGAAATGGTTTATCCAGCTTTAAAAGAAGTAATAAAGGATATGCTTTTAGAAGGTGTTGAAGAAGAGGAAGATAATGGAGAAAAGAAAGTTTTATTAGTAATAGGAGTAAATGGAGTTGGAAAAACAACTTCTATAGGAAAGCTTGCAGCTAAAAATAAAGAAGAGGGTAAAAAAGTTCTTTTAGCAGCAGCAGATACTTTTAGAGCAGCAGCAATAGACCAACTTGAAGTATGGAGCCAAAGAGCAAGTGTAGAATTAATAAAGCATGAAGAAGGTTCAGACCCAGCTGCTGTAGTGTTTGATGCTATACAAGCTGCTAAGGCAAGAAATACAGACCTTCTTATATGTGATACAGCAGGAAGACTTCATAATAAGAAAAATCTTATGAATGAGCTTTCTAAAATAAATAGAATAATTGATAGAGAATTTTCAGAGGCTAAAAAAGAAACTTTACTTGTTTTAGATGGAACTACAGGACAAAATGCAATTATACAAGCAAAGCAATTTATGGAGGCATGTCCTATTGATGGAATAATATTAACTAAGCTAGATGGAACAGCAAAGGGTGGAGTTGTAATATCTATAAAACAAACTTTAAATATTCCAGTAAGATATATTGGGGTAGGAGAAGGTATAGATGACCTTCAAGAATTTGATGCAGAAAGTTTTGCAGAAGCACTTTTTTAAAAACTGTTAAGTAAAAATACTTGACAGGTTAAATATTATTTGTTATCATCTCTTTTGTAGGTAAGGTGATTTGATGGAAGATAGGGTTCAAATTTCGTTGTTAATGGATTTATATGGTCCATTATTAACAGAAAAGCAGCGTGAAGTAATGGAAATTTATTATGATGATGATTTATCATTAGGTGAAATTTCAGAATTAAATCATACAAGTCGTCAAGCAACTTATGATTTAATAAAAAGATGTTGTAAATTATTAAGAACCTATGAAGACAAATTAAACCTACTTCAAAAGAGTATGAATCGCAAAAAAAAGATTGCCAGTCTTTTAATGGATTTTGAAAAAAAATATTCTTTAAATGAAGAAGAATTAAATAATTTAAAAAAGCAATTAGAGGATTTGCAATAATTAAGGAGGTTTAATATGGCTTTTGAAGGATTAGCAGAAAAGCTTCAAAATACCTTTAAAAAGTTAAGGGGAAAAGGAAAGCTTACTGAAAAAGATATAAAAGAAGCTATGAGAGAAGTAAAATTAGCACTTCTTGAAGCAGATGTTAACTTTAAAATAGTAAAACAGTTTATAGCAAATGTAAGTGAAAAATGTGTAGGTTCAGAAGTTTTAGAAAGTTTAACACCAGGACAACAAGTAATAAAAATTGTAAATGAAGAATTAACAAGCCTTATGGGAGGAACTGAAAGTAAGCTTAATTATGCAAGCTATGGTCCAACTGTTATAATGCTTGTAGGACTTCAAGGTGCTGGTAAAACAACTATGTGTGGAAAGCTTGCACTAGAGCTTAGAAAAAATAACAAAAAGCCTTTACTTGTAGCCTGTGATATATACAGACCAGCTGCTATAAAGCAATTACAAGTAGTAGGTAAACAAATTGATATTCCTGTTTTTTCAATGGGAGATAAAATTTCTCCAGTTGATATAGCAAAAGCAGCTATAAAACAGGGAAGAGAAGATGGTAATAATGTAATTATTATAGATACTGCTGGACGTCTTCATATAGACGAAAACCTTATGCAAGAACTTAAAGATGTAAAGGAAGCAGTAGAGCCAAATGAAGTACTATTGGTAGTAGATTCAATGACTGGTCAAGATGCAGTTAATGTTGCAGAAACTTTTAATAATGAGTTAGACTTAACAGGTGTAATCTTAACTAAGCTTGATGGAGATACAAGAGGAGGAGCTGCTTTATCAATAAAGAGTGTAACTCAAAAGCCAATTAAGTATGTAGGTGTTGGTGAAAAAATGAATGACTTTGAAGTCTTCTATCCCGATAGAATGGCTTCAAGGATACTAGGAATGGGAGATGTTTTAAGCTTAATTGAAAAAGCTCAAGAAGCTATTGACCAAAAAGAAGCTGAAGACCTTTCAAAGAAAATGATTAATGCTGAGTTTAACTTTGAAGATTTCTTAACAGCTATGGATCAAATGAAAAAGCTTGGACCTCTAAACAAAATAATGGAAATGATTCCTGGGGTAAATGCTCAACAATTAGAAGCTCTTGATATGGAAAAAAGCGAAAAGCAAATGGCAAAAATGAAAGCTATAATCCAATCAATGACAGTAAAAGAAAGAAGAAATCCTTCACTTATAATAGGCTCATCTTCAAGAAAGAAGAGAGTAGCATTAGGTGCAGGAACTACAATTCAAGAAGTTAATAAACTTATTAAAGGTTATGATATGATGAAAAAGCAAATGAAGCAAATGAAATCATTAACCAAAAAGTCTAAAAAAGGTTTATTTGGAAAGTTACCTTTCATGAGTTAGATATATATATGAATTTTTAAAGGAGGTGAAATTTAAAGATGGCAGTTAAAATAAGATTAAGAAGAATGGGTTCTAAGAAAGCTCCTTTTTATAGAGTAGTTGTTGCTGATTCTAGATCTCCAAGAGATGGTAGATTCATCGAAGAAATAGGATACTACAATCCACTTACTGAACCAGTTGAAGTTAAAATCAACGAAGAAAAAGCTACTGAATGGTTAAAGAAGGGAGCTCAACCTACTGATGTAGTTAAGAGACTTTTTGATAACGCAGGCCTTAACAAGTAATTTTTTGGAGGTGATTACTATAGGTTAAAGATTTAATCTATAGGCACTACAATGAAAGAATTAGTTGAAATAATAGCTAAAGCCCTTGTTGAAAAACCAGAAGAAGTTAGTGTTAATGAATTTATTGATGGTGATGCAGTTATTCTTGAATTAAAGGTAGCTGAAGAAGACATGGGAAAAGTTATAGGAAAACAAGGTAGAATAGCAAAAGCTATAAGAACAGTAGTAAAGGCTGCATCTCTTAAGAGTGATAAGAAAGTTGTAGTCAAGATTGTTTAATAAATAGAGTTAGGTGTATTCCTAACTCTATTTGTTCTATTAAGTTAAGTTAGAGCAGGTTAATATATTCTGTGCAAGTTATGGCAAAATAATATATTTATTCTGCTTTTTTTATATATTTGTAATAGAGGTGAAAAAAATGAACGAATTTTTTACTGTTGGCCAAATAGTTAATACTCACGGAATAAAGGGAGAAGTAAAGGTAATTCCTTATACTGAAGATGTTAATAATTTTAAAAGATATGGACAGTTAAGAATTGATGGTAAAGAGTGGAGAAAAATTCAAGGAGTTAAGTTCCAAAAAGACAGAGTTATCCTTAAGCTTGAAGGCATTGATGATATGAATACAGCAGAATTATATAAGCAAAAATATTTAGAAGTTCCAAGGGCTGAAGAACCAGAATTAGAAGAGGGAGAATATTATGCTATAGATTTAGTAGGATGTATGGTAAAGGATACAAATGGTAAAGAACTTGGTAAGGTATTTGATATTATTTCTACTAAAAATAATGATGTATGTTGGATAAAAGAGCCTAAACAATTATTAATTCCAGTTCTTGATGATATTGTATTAGATATAGATTTAGATAATGAAATAATAACAATTGCTCCAGTAGGTGATTGGCAAGATGAAGATTAGTATATTAACACTGTTTCCTGAAATGTTTAATATATTTGACTTTTCTATTATAGGAAGAGCAAGGGAAAAGGGAATAGTTGATTTAAATTGTATAAACATAAGAGATTATACATTAGATAAACATAAAAAAGTTGATGCTTATCCTTATGGAGGAGGAGCAGGAATGGTTATGACTCCTCAGCCAATAGTAGATTCTATAAGAGCCTGCAAAAAAGAGAATAAGGGAAAGGTTATATTTTTAGGACCAAAGGGAAAAACTTTTAATCAATCACTAGCTAGAGAACTTTCAAAGGAAGAAGAATTAATCTTTTTATGTGGACATTATGAAGGAATTGATGAAAGAGCCTTTAAGCATATTGATATGGAAATATCTTTAGGTGATTTTGTTCTTACTGGAGGGGAAATGGCTGCAATTCCTGTTATAGATTCAATTTTAAGGCTTGTACCAGGAGTATTAGGAAAGGAAGAAAGCTTTCAAGAAGAATCTTACTCTGAAGGGCTTTTAGAATATCCTCAATATACAAGACCAGAAGAATTTGAAGGAGAAAGAGTTCCAGAAGTTCTTCTTTCAGGACATCATGAGAATATAAGAAAATGGAGAAGAAAGCAATCTCTTTTAATAACTAAAGAAAGAAGAAGGGATTTATTTGAAAAAATAACTCTTACTAAGGAAGATAAAAAATTACTTTCAAAAAAGGAAAAATAATAAATTTTTTCTTGCAACGAAATTTTATATATGTTAAAATAAGCTTTGTGCTAGTACCGGCGCTCCTCTGTCAAATATTAGCTTTGGCAAGAACGTCAAATTTTAACTACAAGGAGGAATGCACAAATGAACGAAATAATAAGAGCTATAGAACAAGAACAAATAAGAACTGATTTACCAAGCTTTAATGTTGGTGATAATGTAAGAGTTCACGTAAAAATTAAAGAAGGTAACAGAGAAAGAGTTCAAGCTTTCGAAGGAACTGTAATTAAGAAACAAAATGGTGGAATAAGAGAAACTTTCACTGTAAGAAGAGTTGCTTATGGAACAGGTGTTGAAAGAACATTCCCTCTAAATGCTCCAATTATAGAAAAGATTGAAGTAACTAGAAGAGGTAAAGTAAGAAGAGCTAAGTTATACTACTTAAGAGACAGAGTAGGTAAGGCTGCTAAGGTTAAAGAATTATTAAGATAATAATCTTGAAAATAGGGGACTTTAATAGTCCTCTTTTTTTCTATAGAAAATAGGAGGGAAATATTATGGCAATTAACTGGTTTCCAGGGCATATGAAAAAAACTCAAAGAGAGATAAAGGAAAACTTAAAATTAGTAGATGCAGTAATAGAGATTAGAGATGCAAGAATACCAAGAAGCTCAGCTAATCCTGACATAGATAAATTACTTCAAAATAAACCAAGAATAATACTTTTAAATAAAAAAGATTTAACAGAAAAAAAGGCAACTAATGAATGGATAAAATATCTTACTAAAGACAATGTAAAGGTGTTAGAAGTAAACTGTTTACAAGGTGAAGGACTTAAAAATATAAAGCCTGTTTTAATGGAACTTTTAAAGGAAAAACATAATAGACTTAAAGCTAAAGGAATGGCTAAAATAGTTACAAGAGTAATGGTTGTAGGAATTCCTAATTGTGGAAAGTCAACTCTTATAAATAAGCTTGCAAAAAATAATATTGCAAAAACTGGTGACAGACCAGGGGTTACAAAAAGTAAGCAATGGATTAAAACTTCTCTTGATATAGAACTTTTAGATACTCCAGGAGTTTTATGGCCTAAGTTTGAAGATGAAGAAATAGCTTTAAATTTAGCTTTTACAGGAGCTATTAAAGATGAAGTTATGGATACTGAAGAACTTGCATATAGATTAGTTCAAAGGCTTCAAGAATATTATCCAGAAAATTTAAAAGAAAGATATAAAATAGAAGAAATATTTGAAGACCCATTAGATACTTTAAATGCTATAGCAAGAAAAAGAGGATGCTTAATTCGTGGTGGAGAAATAGATTATAATAGAATATCAGTTATATTATTAGATGAATTTAGAGGGGGAAAAATAGGAAAAATAACCCTAGAAAGACCTTAAAGGAGCTGATTTTTTATGGATATAACAAGCTTAAAGTATAAAGAAATAAAAGACTTAGTGGATAAAATAGATTTTTCAAAGGAAATCCATAATGAAAAAGTTATAAATTTAGCAGAAGAATTATTAAAAGATAGCAGAAAAAATGTAAATTCTTTAGGAAATAAAATAATTAATTCTAGAGAGAAAATTTTAAAAGAAATTAAAAGAGTTAAAAAGATGTATGAATTTGACAAAGCTTTTAAAGGATACAATCTTGTTGCTGGAGTAGATGAAGTTGGAAGAGGTCCTTTAGCAGGTCCTATTGTAGCTTGTGCAGTTATTTTAGATGAAAATGTTCTTGAGGATGATATGATACTTGGTCTTAATGATTCTAAAAAAGTTCCAGCTAAAAAAAGAGAAGAACTTGCAAAGATAATAAAAGAAAAAGCAATAGCTTATTATATAGCTGTAAGTTCAAATGAAGAGATAGATGAAAAAGGAATAGCCTATGCTAATAATAAGGTATTTTTAGAGGCATGTACATCTTTAAAATGTAAACCAGATTTAGTTTTATCAGATGGATATTTAGTTAAAAATTTAAATATTGATAATAAATATGTAATAAAAGGAGATACAAAAAGTGCCTCAATAGCAGCAGCTTCAATAGTAGCAAAGGTTTATAGAGATAACCTTATGAAAGAATATGGAGAAAAGTATCCAGGATACTATTTTGAGGAAAATGCAGGCTATGGAACAAGTAAACATATAGAAAAAATCAAAGAAATTGGTCCTTGTGATATACATAGAAAAAGCTTCCTTAAAAATATACTTTAAAAAATTAATAATTAAAAAGCAATGATATTTAAGAAATATTTTATTGAAATTTCTTTTTATCATGGCTTTTTTATTTTATAGGAAATTAAATATTTCAAAAATTGTAGACAAATTGTTAAGTTAATAATAAAGCTTTTTTATTATCTAAAAGCATCTTCAATAATGTTAATTCTATAGCTATTATCAAGGTTATTTAAATAAACTTCTGCAACATCAAATCTAACATAATAATTTTTAAATTTATAAAAATAAATATAATAAGAAGCTAACTTTTTAATATTTTTTTGTTTACTTTTTGTAACAGATTCAAAGGGAAAACCATATTCTTTTGAAAGTCTTGTCTTTACTTCTGTAAATATAAGTATGTTATTAAAAATAGATATTATATCAATTTCACCATTAGATTTTCTAAAGTTTCTATGAAGTATTTTATGGTTATTATTTTTAAGAAAATTTGATACTAAATCTTCTCCATAGTTTCCTATATTTTTATTATCTTTTTTCATTTTAAAATCCTTTCATTATCATTATATTAGAATAATACCCTAAAATTAAAAAAATAATCAAAATAGTGATTAAAAATAAATTTTGTTGTCAAGACTTTAATAGGGGTGAATTATATATATGGCAATAAAGATTTTAAGTGCAACTTATGCACAATTTAATGGAATATTAATAGATGTAGAAGTTCATATTACAAAGGGACTTCCTTCTTTTTCAATAGTAGGACTTCCAGATACTTCTGTTAAGGAAGCAAAGGAAAGAGTTCGTTCTGCAATAATAAATAGTGGATATGAATTTCCTTTAGGCAGAATCACTATAAACCTAGCACCAGCAGATGTAAAAAAGATAGGTTCACTTTTAGATTTACCAATAGCTATAGGAATACTTATGGAAACAAATCAAATAGCAAAAAAAGATTTACAAGAATATGTTATTTTTGGAGAGCTATCTTTATGTGGAGATATAAAAGGAGTAAATGGAACAATAGCAATAATGCTTGAGGGAATAAATCAAAATAAAGAAAATTTTATATTTCCCTATGAAAATATAGGAGAGTGTAAGTATTATAATAAAACAAATAATTATCCTTTTTCAAATTTAAAAGAAGTAATTTCATTTATAAATTATGAAGATGTACTTCCTTTTGATATAAGTGAAGTATATCTTAAAGAAGAAAAAAATCTTAATGACTTTTCATCTATAATAGGGCAAGATAATTCAAAAAGAGCAATGGAAATAGCAGCAGCAGGAAAACATAATTTAATGTTATATGGAAGTACTGGAGTTGGGAAAACTATGCTTGCAAAGGCTTTGCCTTCTATTCTTCCAGATTTAACAGAGGAAGAGGAATTAGAAATAGCCAAAATATATAGTATTTCAGGAATTTTAGAAAAAAATAAAAGAATTACAAGACCCTTTAGAGCACCACATCACACAATTACAATAAGTGCTATGGTAGGTGGAGGAAGAATTGCAAAGGCAGGGGAAGTTACCCTTGCAAATAAAGGTGTGCTATTTTTAGATGAAGTTTTAGAATATAAAAGAGAAGTTCTTGAAGCTTTAAGAGAACCTTTAGAAGATGGAGAAGTACATATAAATAGAATACAAGGAAGTTGCGTTCTTAGGTCGGATACACTAGTATGTATGGCAATGAATATGTGCCGTTGCAGATAACAAGTCAGTAATTTTAAAACGAATATTAAAAGCTGGAATCTTCTTGCCACCTTCGATAATATCAGTAACAACAATCTCATTCACAAGCTCTTTTATTACTCTTGCCTTTTCCTCATCAGAAAGGTGTTCCAATCTGTCTTTATAAAAAGTGATATAGTCCTTAGTCTTCTCGATTTCTTTATTCTTACTTGAAAATAAGGATAGCTTACTTTTAATTTCAGCTGTTCTTTTGTTTAATTTTCCCTCTTCATTTTTAACATCTTTTAGTTGCTCATCAAGTTCATCTTCTGTTATCAATTCTTTTCTAAATAGCTTTAAAATGTTATTCTTTTCATTTTTTAAAGAAGAAAGTTTATTAGATATTCCCTCTAATTCTAGTTTAAACTCCTCTTCACTATCATTCTTAGAATCTTTTACTACATCATCAAAATGTTTCATAAACTCTTTGCAACTATTCCACACAAATTCTTCTACATCTAAGGCGTTTATAGTACAACTATTACACTTTATTCCGTACAACTTACGGTTTATCCCTAGTTTCCCTCTGCATGAGTATATAGAAGGTTGTCTTGTGTAATGAACTCCAGAGTAGTTCTTCCCACATTCTCCACATTTAAGAAGACCTCTAAGAATAAACAATCTGTTTGGACTATTTTTCTTAGCATTTATCTGATTTTCCTTTTTCTTCTTTTGTGCCTGGTCCCAAACTTCAACTGGAACAATGGCGGGAACTTTTCTAACAATCAGCTCTTTTCTTCTAGTGCCTCGTTTTCCGTACTCATGTATACCTTTATAGGTGGTAGAGGTTAATATTCTTAGAACACTTGTATTGCTCCAAAGACTTTTAGCTTTACTTTTATCATATTTTCCAACCCCCCTTGCAGCGTAATTGGAGTCTATGCCTAAATTAACTAAATATAAAGCTATATGGAAAGTATTCATATTTTCATTTGTATAAAGGTCATATATTTTCCTAACTACATTAGCTTCATACTCATTTATCTCCAAATATCCATCCTTGTTTTTATAATAGCCATAAGGAACTATTCCTCCCATCCATTTACCTTGTTTAGCAGCTCTTGTAGCTCCTAAATACATTCTGTCTAGTATATTATTCCTTTCTAGTTCAGCCATATTTAAATAGTTAATAAACTGAAACCTTCCGATAGGTGTATTAAGGTCGAATGGCTCTGTTACACTAATTATTTCTATACCATAACTGGTCAAAACCTCCACGGCATTAAGCCCCGAAAGGGTATCTCTCCCTAACCTATCAATTTTCCAAACTAAAAGAATATCAAACTCTTTATTTTTAGCACTTTCAATCACTTTCATGCCCTCAGGTCTATCCATAAAATCTATTGTTCCAGATACTCCATCATCCAGAAATTCATTGTAAATCTCAAAATCATCTTTCATTTCTACATAAGTTCTTAAAATATCAACTTGATTTTCTATTGTATCCTTCTCTTTTTGTTTGTCAGATGATACTCTGCAATACATAGCGACTTTCTTCATGCGAATCCTCCTTGTGAATTATTTTTAAAATCATTCTCCTTGCTTGTTTATATTTTATCAATAATTTTCTTTTATCGACAAAATATACAAATTTATTGTATTTTCCTTGTCTACAAATCATTTTTTTCTTTAATCTTCCATAAAAGTTACCGAAGATTTTCCTCTATTGGTACAATTTCTGTAATGAAATTCAGCCTCTAAGTGTCTATAATAGGAATTGCAAAGACAATATAGTTTAAAAAATACACGAATGTTTGTTTGCATTTAATATTATTGTGTGCTATACTGTCTATATCAAAAGAGGGGGCGTGTGGTATGGAAGAAACAGTGCTAAAATTAATATTGTTAAGAGAAAAAATATTTGAAGAACTAGAAAAGGAATCTACTTAGATTCCCTCTCTTGCTTCAATTTAAATTCTAACTCAACTATTTCCCATACAGAATCTTTAAATGCTGGGTCAACTTTACCATTCTTATCTATCTTCCCTTTAGCGATAAGTTTGTCTGCAGTTGAATCTAGTATTTCATATTTATTAAGTTTAACTTCTGAACCAGTCTTAATAAAGAAAGAAGCCGGTTTCCCTGAGATGGTGGATAATTTATCTATAATAGATAAGTTACCACCTTTATTTTTACCTATTTCTAAATCCCTAAGGTTGCTCCTGCTTATCCCAAGTCTTTTGGCGAATTCCTCTTGACTAAGTCCAAGCTCTTTTCTTATCTTTTTAATCTTTTCACCTAAATCAGTACTCATTCTTTTCACCTCCTATAAGTATATTTTACTACTTTTAGGCGAAAAAATCAACACTTTAGGCGAAATTTTAAGCAAAACAGAGAAAATTAAAGATTATTTTATTGGATAGAAATATTTAGTAATATAAGGTGAAAAATGAATATTGGCGAAAATATCTACAATGAGTATAATAAAGGCATACCAAGTAATTGGTGCACTTCAAAAAATCTTAAATGCATATCTAAAACAATAGAGGAAAGGCAAGCTTAAACAAAAAAATAAAACAAAAGAAGGTGAAAAAATGTTAAAAGAGTTGAGAATCAGCAAGGGAATACCTATCAGTTTTGTAGCTGAAAAGCTAAATATAGATAGGGGAACAGTAAGGAAGCTGGAAAATGGCGAAACAGAATTAAAAGTTGATTGGGTTCCAACACTTAGTTATCTGTATGGGATAGAAAAGGAGGAACTAATCAAAAGATACTTAGAAGAAAAGGAGGAAGAAAAATGTCAAACACAGCAAGAAAATTAATAGAAAAAAGAGAGCAAATTTTTTTACAACTTAATGGCGAGAATATCGCCGAAAGAAAACCAACCTATGAAGAACTTGAAGCAGAAAACAAAGAGCTTAAAGAAAAGTTAGAAAGCTTAAGGGCTGTAATACTAGAGTTAACAAACTTAGCAAGTTAAGGAGGGTTGAAGATGGATTTAACAATTATAAATCAAAATGGGAAATTGCTTGTAGATAGCAGAGAAGTTGCTGAAATGATAGGAAAGCAACACAAAAATTTATTAAGAGACATTCAAGGCTATATCAAGGTTATAGAGGACGGCTCAAATTTGAGCAGTCAAGATTTTTTCATAGAAAGTACCTATAAAAACGCTCAAAATAAAATTCAGCCTTGCTACTTATTAACCAAGAAAGGTTGTGACATGGTAGCAAATAAAATGACAGGAGAAAAAGGGGTATTATTTACTGCAATCTATGTGACTAAGTTTGAAGATATGGAAAATGCAATAAGAAGTGGACAAAATCCATTACCTAAAAAATTGACAGCAATTGAGCAGTTGCAGTTACAAAATCAAGCAATATTGGAAGTCAACGAAAAAGTGGACAAAATGAATAATAATATGCCATTGTTTAAGGCTGAATGTGATGAGTTACAGTCATTAGTGAGAAAAATAGGAATGGGGCTTATGGGTGGAAAAGGTTCATCAGCATACAAGAACAATTCATTAAGAGGGAAGATTTACTCTGATATACAACATCAGCTAAAGAGAGAATTTGGAGTTGATAAATATTCATGGATTAAGCATAGTCAATTCGAACGTGCAAAAGAAATTATTTCAACTTATAAGTTGCCTATAGTTTTAAAAGATGAAGTAGAAGCGATAAATAGTCAAGTTGTCTTGGAGGTGTAACTCATGCTAAAGAAAACAGTTGATACAGTAATTGTAGGCAAAGATGAAGAGGGAAGAAACATCTATAATGAAGTCTACGAAAATGAAAAAGGTAAGAAATATATAGTGTTCTTTAGTTTTATAGGTGGAGATGGACTTAAAAGAGCAGCTGATATAGTGATGAATGGATAGGCAGAAGTTTACAAGAATTTTATTATAGTTTGGAGAGATGGAAAATGGAGATAGGAATAGCAATAGCATTTGTAATTATCGGCTTCTTAGCATGGAAGTTTATTAGTGTAGCAGATGATGAAGAGGAAAATGAAGATGAATAGAGATGTAGAAACAGTATTAGTTATCTTAGGAATGTTAGCAATGCTTTATGCAGGACTAATTGGCATAGAGTGGCTAATAAAGAGATTTAGGAGGAGGAAATAAGAGAGATGAAAAAGGTTAAAGTACAAGAGTTAGAAGAAGAAAAAATATATAAGTTTGCTTTTAATGGAAATTTAGAAGATTTATCAGAGAGTATTTACAAGATAGACGAACAAGGAAATTTATATTATAAAGACCCATATGCGAAAGACTCTTTTTTAAAATCTACTATTTTCTATAATGATGTACTTAATGGTTGTTTTGTAGAAATCAAAAGAGAAATTGACTGGACTAAAGTTCCAAGAGGAACTAAGGTGCAAGTTAGCCTTACAGAAAATGGGGATTGGTTCAACAGATATTTCATTGATACTGACAAAGAAGATGGAGAATACGCTTTTGTGACAAGTCTTGCTATGGATGATGACTTTACCGGCTACGAAATGGAAGATTATCCTGAAGGTTGGGAATATTGCAGAATACACCCAACTGTTCAAATACCAGAGAAATGGTACAAGGAGGAATAGGGCATGAATGAAATAGGGAAAAGAACTCTATCAGCAATCCTCCTAGTATACCTATTTGCAAGGCTGGTAGTGGATGTAAAGGCTTTGCAAAAGGCACAAGGAAAAGACTACATTGCCAGTACAATTTGGGGCATTGGTGATGTATTGGGAATACTACTTGTAAGCAATTTAATTTAAGAAGGTGTAGAAAGTGGAAGTTAAGGAATTAGCAAAGAAAATAAAAGAACTAGATATAGCAAGTTGCACCAGTTGCCCTTTCTGTGAGGAAGAAAGGTGGTTTGGAAGAGATTGCAAATTGCATGGAACTATATGCATATGCATTGACGTAAACATAGGTAGTGCAGAGAGCTTATTACAGTTGGAGCACTTCTTCAAAACAGGAGAAGTAAAAGAGATATTGGAGGAAGAGGAAAATGATTAAAGTAGATACATTAGAATATTTAAAAGAAATTAAAGAAAAATGTGCAAAATTAAAATGCTATGATTGTCCATATGGTGAGGTGTGTGCTGAAATGGATGCTTATCCTTGTGAAATGTATGACAATTTAATGCTCCTTTTGAATGCTGAAAAAGAGGAGAAGAATAATGATTAAATTCCAAAAGACTTGGTGTATCTGTAGAGTGTGCAATAACTGTAATGCAGAAGAAGAAGTAAAGGAAATTAAGATTGCAAGTTTTAGTATTGTATTATGTAGGAAATGCAGAAATAAGCTAAAAGAATTATTGGAGGAAGAGGGGTAATGGGCAAAATATTTGACTTAAACTTCTACTTAGATGAGGTGCAGAGGTTATATATAGAGGGAATGGACGTAGTAGAAGCAGTAGAAAAAGTAAAGGAACTCAAGAAAGAGATAGAAGAAGGTGAGGAACTTGAAGAGGAATGAAATGTTGAAAAGACACGCAAGAGCTATAGCTTTCTGCAAAGAAAATGCAGAACTTGGGAGTGAAGAAATAATTAAAAGATT